>ERZ1673741.65-NODE-65-length-139705-cov-8.433713_pt1 | contig 139705 bp, 137 predicted proteins | sample MGYA00580209_ERZ1673741 | MGnify/ENA primary metagenome ERZ1673741 (study PRJEB41218, sample SAMN15661754) | gut metagenome | host: Homo sapiens | place: Canada: London | collected 2015-08-20/2019-03-30 | study: EMG produced TPA metagenomics assembly of... | reverse complement strand
ATTTTTAGAATACATTATATTGCTCCTTTTTACCTACATTTCTGAATCTCGAATGCACTTTTTATATCATTATTTATTAAATAATATTTTGCATCTTAATTCTTATTTTTTGTTTATATTTTCTTATATTTAAAAAATATAAATTTATGTTATCTTCATCTTCAAAAAAATTTATATATTAAATCTTTACTTTTTTCCGGGGCCTTGTTGATCAGAAAACCAGTTTTACAATTTTATCATGTCATTTTTTTCTTCATTCATAATGATACAACAAATTACTATTTATCTGTCACTTCTATATATAATTATACCATCATTTTAGTAAATTTTATTACTAAATTTAAACATCCAAGATTCATCCAATATTTTTAAATGTATATCCAACTGTTGGAAATAAATTATAGATTTACAATTCCTTTAATTAGAAAGTATAAATAAAAAGCATGGTAGAGTTCTTCCATATTTCAACTCAATTTTGCAAGTGCAAAATAAGAAATAATAGCACTATAAATTCTTTATTTATAAGACATTAAGTATAATGGTGCTATCAATTCCTTTATCTAAACTACCCATATTAAATCATATAAATCATATTTCTTTATCCAAACATAATCATCTGCTTTTCCACAAATCAAAACATCAATATCATAATCAGAATTCCTGCCTCGTACAATAAACTTATCAAAAAATAATTACATAAAAATATAATAACAAAAAAATTTACAATAAATTGTAAATTCTTACTATAATAAATACTATATAATCTAAAGTAATCCTAAACACCAACACTCATAGTCTCAGGTAAAGTACTTCCACCATCAATTACAATTCCTTGTCCAGTTATATAACTTGATTCTTCGCTCGCTAAAAAAGCAGCTAATTCTCCCAGTTCCTCTATACTACCAAGTCTTTTCATTGGTATACCAATTCTTATTCCCTCAATTACACTCTTAGGATCATCACTATTTGAATCATTAGCAATACCATTTACCATAGGAGTCATAATATAACCAGGCATTATTGCATTTACTCTTATATTTCTCGTAACTAATTCCATAGCTAACCCCTTAGTAAAGCCAATTAGAGCAGCCTTAGTTGTAGCATAAGCACACTCTCCTACATCAGCAACCATAGGACCTGTAACACTAGATAAATTTATTATACTACCATTATTATTAAAAAAAGTAAGAGCAGATTTAGTCACATTCCAAGTTCCCTTAATATTAATATCTAAATGAAAATCTCTAACCTCATCACTCATTTCTTCAAAAGTTTCTAATTTAGCAACACCAGCGTTATTAACAAGAACATCAATATTACCAAATACTTCCCTTGTCTTTTTAATTGCTTCATCAACACTTACTTTATCCCTTATATCAGCACAAAAACCAATAACATTGTATCCATCATTTTTTAAATTAATAACAACATCGTTTACTGACTTATCATAATCGATTATAGAAACCTTAGCACCATATTTTAAGAACACTTTAACAATACCAAGACCATTTCCCATCGCACCACCTGTAACTACACATACTTTATCTTTTAATTTCATAAATCCTCCTCTATTATAGAATATCAAAAAAATAACTAAATTAATAGTTATTTATTACAACCAGAAGTACAATAACTTGGAAATGAAGCCTTAATCATATCAGAAAGTCTTTTCTTAAGACCATCCAAATCTTCATTTTTCCAATATTCCTCTGGAGTCTCATATCCCTTAGTATCCAATGATGATTCATCATCAAAACCAACAATTTTACCATTATTTACAGCAATAACAGCAGGAACATATATTCTTTTATTCCCTTCATTATCATATTTTAAATAATCATTTAATAACTGGACAGTTTTTTTATAACCACTTGTATTATTTTTTCTATCATTTAAAATATTAAAATAATAAATCTTATCTAAATGTTCATTTATGGCAACTTCATTTAAATAAGGAATATACCCCCTACACCAAGGACATTCAGGAAAACCTAAGTATACAACACCAGTTCCATTCTCTAGAATTTTATTAATCTCATCTAAGTTTCTATATACAAAAACATTATTAACTGTAAAGTCATATTCTTTAGCAAATCTTTCGGCATCACTCATTTTATCTTTTTTAAATAAAAAACTTAATGAAATAATTAAAATCAAAACTGCAATAATTCCAAAAATAATATACACATTTTTCTTTGACATCTCCATTATTTTTTTCTTCACAAAAAATCACTTCCTAACAAAATAATTTTATTATAATATTTCAAAAATTTCTATAAATTTCAAGTTGATAAACTCAACTATCAGTTTAGTTACTAAAAAACTATATAAATTTCTATTTTATAAAATATTAATTATCTTCTAAACAAAATCTATCATTATTATCAATATAAATTAATCTCTTTTATAGCAATTATTATATATACTTTTCTATTGAATAGTATTCATCAAAAGAAATTCTATATATTCCATTATAAGGTTGTTCAATAAAATATTTATTCTTTTTCTTATAAATAAACAAAGTTAAAATATTACTTTCACTATATTCAATATTTACTTTTATTACGTTTTCAGCATTTACAGGACTATCTTGTACACTTTTACTAGTTGTAGTTCCTTTAACTTTACTTATAATAAACATAATATCTTTAATTTTTTCCTGTTCATCTATCTCAACTATCTTATCGTCTTGTTCCATATTTATACTATAAACATTATCGTCTAATGGCAAATTCAAAGTATAAGAATACTTTTTAGTTTCATTATAATACAAAATCCCTAGTGCAACGCTAGTACACACAAATATCACTATTAAAATAATCAATTTTTTATTTTTTATCATTTTTACCTCATAACAAATATAATCATACCAATAAAATTATCAATTTTTACTATCTCATCATTTCTTTTTGAATCCAAAACATAACTACATTAACAATATAATCTACCTCAGCACTAGAAAGATCATGTCCTTTTTTTATACGATGAATTCTTTCTAAACAACCTCTGCAGCAACACCCAGTAGCATGCTGAGCAATAAAAACTGGGTGTACTTGTCTCATCGGAGTTTGCTTTCCATCATTATTAGGACATTTAGGAGCAATTCTTTTAATTATCAAATCCCTTGCATCTGCCTCAATCTTTTCTATTCCCTTCAGATTTACATAATCTTTCATATTTTTATTTAAATGAAATGAACCCCTAAATTTACTTTTAGATAAAGAATCTAATAAACTACCTATATCTTTATTCAATTATATCAATCCTTTACTATATCACTAAATTTATAATTTATAACTTTTTCTAAATCATTTAATTCTACTTCCACCTGATAACCTATTTTTCCTCCACTAAAAATTATCTCCTTAAAGTTCTTAGCAGAATCATCTATAACAATTTTAAACGGCTTTTTTAACCCAATTGGCGAACATCCACCATGAACATATCCAGTTAATGGTAAAAGTTCCTTTTGATGAATCAGTTCAATACTTTTCTCGTTAACACTTTGAGCACATTTCTTTAGGTCTAATTCTTTATGAACTGGTATCATAAATACATAATTTTGTTTAGACTTTGAAACAGTTACTAATGTTTTAAACACCTTATTTGGATCCTCATTTAAAACACTTGCAACATCCACACCACTTACTGCTTCAGTATCACCATAGAAATATTCATTATACTTTATTTTCTTTTGATCTAATATTCTCATCACGTTTGTTTTTTCCATACATATTTTCCTTCATTAATTTAAAACATTTTATAAATAATCCTCATTAGCAAATTCTACTTTAAATAATAATGTCTTATTGGTTTTAAATTTTCATCTAACTCATAACAAATCGGGTTCCCAGTTTCTAACTCCAACTTAATAATATCTTCATCACTTATATTATCTAAATACTTTATTAATCCTCTCAAACTATTTCCATGAGCAACAATTATAACTCTCTTACCGCTTTCTATTTCTGGTTTAATATCAGAATTCCAATACTCAAGAACTCTCTTTATTGTATCTAAAAGATTTTCTGTTTTTGGTAATTCATCTTTATTTAAATCCTTATATTTTTCATCATTACCCGGATATCTTGAATCATCTTCTTCTAATTTAGGAGGCCTTACATCTGTACTTCTTCTCCAAAGTAAAACCTGCTTTGCACCATATTTTTCTCTTGTTTCATCTTTATTTAATCCTTGTAAAGCACCATAATGTCTTTCGTTTAACTTCCAACTTCTTCTAATTTCAATATTTTCTTCTCCCATTTCCTTCAAAATATAATCTAAAGTATCTTCTGCCCTTTTAAGTACTGAAGTAAACGCTAAATCAAAACAAAATCCTTTTTCTTTTAATATTTTACCTGCTTCCTTTGCTTCTAAAATACCTTGCTTAGACAACTCAACATCAGTCCAACCAGTAAACTTATTTTCTAAATTCCACACACTTTGCCCATGTCTTACCAATACTAATTTTATCATATACATTTTCTCCTTAATATAATCTATAAAAATTATATTACTAGTTACATCCTATAGCAAGAATTATTAAATATATAGCAAATACCATAAATTTACTTTATCTTAATTTTTATCTTTCCTTTAACACAATAAACTGTATTAGCACTATCAAATAGAAACTTATCATCATAAATATTATCTGTATAAAAAGAATTAAAAATTTGATTAGGATATTTTTTTTCTAAAACAGTTGCTTTGTTTTCTCTAAAACAAAATGTTGTCACTATCCCCGTATTTTTGTCTACTACACTTGATAAACTTTCTATATTAAAATACTCACATATCGGATTCATTAAAAAATCCGGTGATCCAGTTATTATTAAATCATTACTTTTCATTTGTTCTTTATACCAATTATTTATTTTTGTTATATTATGATTCCAAAAGCTTAATAGCAAATCATCAACATCTTTTACATCAAGTAAAAATCTACAAAAATCATAACTTTTATTATCAATATCAATTAATCTATTTTTTATTAATATATAATCTACAACATATCTAGGAACATACTTAAAAATATTAGGATAATATGTTAAACAATACATAAAAAAATCAAAATAACAATTTCCTCTATAAATTACACCATCAAAATCATATAAATTTCTTCCATTATTCACAAGTTATTCCTCCAAGTAAAACTTATTATATTATAGTAAAAAAATTAAAACAAGAAAAAAGAACGCTTCTATACATTCTTTTACTACATTATTTAACATTATTATAAATTTCCTTACCAAACACTTCAATAATTATTCCATTTTCAAAATTATTATTATATTTACCATCTATTTTATATCTATGCACCTTAGACACTTTATAAACAACGGCTTTATATTCAATTGTTCCACCATCATTTAACGCATTACGTCTAGGAAATAACAAAATAACTAAAACAATAATTATCAAACTAATTAAAACTTTTTTCTTCATCACACACTCCTACTTAATTATTGATTTTAAAAACATCTCTAATTCAACTATATTAATACCATTAGTTTCAATATCATAATTAACATTATTATAAATAAATTCTACAAAATAAATATTTTCATATTTATAAATAACAAGTTCATTATCATTAATAGTAGATTTTAAAGCACTATCACTATCAAAACCGTAATCTCTTATTGGTTTACCTTTACCAGAAAAAGCAACCCTTATATTTCTTTCATCATTTTCATTAGAAAAATAATAAACATAACAATTTAAATTATCATATTTACTCTTACCTATGTCTCTAGTATACACGCTATAACCATTAAACTTATTTAAATCATCAGGAACCCATGCATCACTTAAATAAGAATCAGCTTTTTTTATAGATTGAATTTTAATATCAGCATCAATCTTATTTACACCAGCACTACTAATTTCATTAACCAAAATTCTACTATTATCCCCATTACTAGCGTTACCCCCATTACTAAATACTAAGTTTCTATTATAAACAAATACTCCCCCAATAATTAAAACAATCACAATTACAGCATAACGTAACATTTTTATCATATTATTACCATTTTTATTTTTATATTTAATTAAAATTTGTTCTTTCATCTTTTGACTATCAAACTCATCATCAAATATTTTTTTGAATTCCTTTCTATTAAACATTTTCATCACCCCTGTTTTTCATTACAACTTTAAGTTCATTTAAAGTTCTATATAGACAATGTTTTACGTTAGATTCACTTATCTTAAGTAATCCAGCAACATCTTTAATACTCATATCTTCATAAAAATATAGATAAAAGACTTTAAAAACTATTGCCTTCTTTCCTTTCAAAAAATCCCATATAAACCTAATATCTTCTTTTTTTATAAACTCATCTTGCAAATCAAAATCATCAGGAATATTACAAGTCATATCAAATTCCTCATCTTTAGAAAATAAATTAACTAACTTAACTTTATAATTAAAACGATAATATTCATTAACTTTATTTTTAGCTATCCCCATAACATACGCATTACCATTATCAATATTTATTTTATTAATCTTCTTAAGTAAATCAACATAAACATTTTGTACAATATCTTTTACATCTTCCATATTTGAACAATTACAAATAACATATTTTAAGATATTCTTATAAGATTCATTATACAATTTATCAAATTTATTTAAGGTTTCTTGATCGATCATTACATCCACCTCACTAATATAGTTGTATATTTTACAAAAAAGTTCCAAAAAAAAGCAAATTATTTTTCATAACTTACTTATTTACCATTATTTTTTACATATAAAGCCGATTTTATTATTCCCACTAAATTAATTCCAATTGATAACCCAAGTAATAAGCCACTACTAAATTCATTAGTACTACTACTCTCATTACCATTAAAAATCTATTTCAACCTTATTATATTCTTCAAGATTATTAACCTTATCTTTAACTTCCGGCCTTGAACTCTCATCCTCTATTTCTAAAGAGAATCTACTTTGCTCATTTGTCCATTCTAAATCTGCACTTGTTTACTTATTTACATGCTCAATTTCAAATAAATCACCATTTAAAATTTCACTTAATCTATCAGCAACTCTCTTAATGGTTTCTGTCACAAAAAATAACATATTAATAATTTATCATCATTTCTTAATTATAAATAATTTTTATATATCATATTTAATTACATCTTTTTGTAACAAAACTTTAAAAAACATATCTAAATCATTAATTTTATCAATTTCATCACCAATTATATCAAATATTTTTCTAACATTAGTAAAACCAAATGAATCTTGCACATTTAACGCCCATTCATAATAATTTTTACCTAAGAATTTACTTGATAATAATATTTCCAAAACCCTTACAATTAATTCACCTAATTGATTTTCATTATAGCAATTTTCTTTTAATAAATTATCTTTTAAATTGCATTCAATATTTTCTAAATACTCATCAACAATAGGATGAGATAACTCATGAATTATTTTAGGCACTAATGTTCCACAAGCAGTATATTTATTTTTTTCTTCATTAAATTTAATACCTAATATTATATAAAAACAATCATCTTTTTTTATTCCAAATGCTCCTGAAACAAATGGAGTCATATAAATATAAATTTTGTTATATAATTTCTTTTTATAAAAATTTTCTAAATAATTTAAATCTAATTTTTTAAGTCCTAAATTAGATAAAATATCCTTTTTAATCTGTTCTCTTATCTTAAACTTATTAAAATAATCATTAAATTTATCATATTCTTCTATATTTATTTTATTATTTAAAACATAAATTGCTTTATTAGCAAAATTACCAATATTCTCTATTTCTTTTATTTCATTTTCAGTAACATATTTCCTATATAAATTATCCAAATCATTCAAATCAAAATTAAAATTACTTGGATTATATATTTTTAAATTATTTGAATCTCTCTTTATAAAATAATCTAAAGCATAAATAATATCGATATCATTATTAAAATCAAAAATCATAAACTACCTCATATCTTTAATTAAATTATAACATTTTATTATCTACTTGTTCATTATTATTTTAAAATGATATCTGACCACTCTTTAATAACTGAATCACTTGCGCTAGATGAAAATTTTAAAAAAATGTATATTCAATTTAATTTTCTTATTTCATTATTCCAACAAATGCATTTAATTCAAAAGATTCTTTCTTAATTTTTTCATTATTTTTAATATAATATACCGTTATTTAATCTTACTTATAACTAATTTAAACATTTAGTAAATGATCAAATAAATTCATATTCATCATTTTAAAATGATGTTTAAACATCAAAATAACAAATAATAGATATTAAAGTAAAATAAATTACAAAACAAATATGCGTATACATCATAGCTTTGATAAATAAATTATAATTAGATATCTCATTAATTTAACACTTGTTTCTTCTTACTAACATAATTAGTAATAATAACAAAACAAACACCAAATATTAATACAATTCCCATATTAAAAATTAAAGGACTAACACTACTTAAACTAAAATTATCCATAACTTTTAAAGCCTCATTATTAATTACAAAATAATAAGTAGGAAAAATATGAGCTATCTTAATAACATAATCTGGCATAAATTCAAATGGTACAAAACATCCACATAAGAAAGAAGATCCAAGTGAAACAACATTAACTATCCCACTTATTGCACCCTTATTTTGTGTAATATTTCCAATTAAGAAACCAATACATAATGAACATAAACTAAACACAAAAGAATTAATTACATACCATAAACCATTCATACTAATAAATAAATCTTTAAAAATAATTAAAGCAAGAATCATATAGAGAAGCCACATTCCAATTATAACAATTGAGCAAGCCTCTAGCACAATACGGTTATATTTTTTATAATCATAACTACTAACTATCGTTCTTTTTCTAACATTCTCACTCTTTAAACTAGCAAGAATCATACTAATTGAATATACACATCCTGCCAAAATTGCATAATTTAAGAAGTTAAAAAATCTAGCCATTCTACTTAAATTATTAGTATCAATTTTACTTTTAACCTCTACATTCACATCAAGATTTAACGCATTATCTAACCTATCAAATAACTCATCACCATCATAATAATTATTATAAATATTAAAAGAATCAAAATAATTTTGAACTAACATCTTTCCATAAGAAGATCCTTTATCCCCGCTAATTTTATATTCAACACTCACATCTTTACTATCTAACAAATCATTTCCAAAACCATCTGGAATATAAACTACTAAACTAACATCTCTATAAAAAAGTGCATCATCTATTTTTTCTTCATTACCAATATCTATATCTTTAACTTCCATATGATTTTCTAAATACTTAATAAAATGATTAGTAACTTTACTTTTATCATTATTAACTATAATTACACTAGGCTTAACCTCTTCGAAACTATCTACATTACCACTAGTTTGATTAACTAACGTAACTGATATAAGCATAATAGTATAAAGTATAATTAATCCCTTTAACTTATTTAATATCTTTAAAATAGTTTTAAATACTATCATACCTTTCCCTCCTTAAACTTGCAAAAGAAACCACAAACGCAATTAATACAAATATTAATAGAAAACATACATCTCTAAAATATCTATTTAAAGTATCATAATAATATAAAGAATAAAACCCATCAGTTATTAAATTACATGGATTAATCAAATTTAATATTGGAACATTTTTATCTATAACATATTTTAAAGTAACTCCAGTCATACCAGATAACACCGACAAAAACATACTAATTGCAATTGTAATTCCTGTCTTTGCACCCTCACTAACTCTAAATAAAGAAGCAATTAAAACACCTAAAGATATTCCAGCTAAATCACCAACAAGCAAAAGCAAAATAACAAGCCCTAGATTACTTCCAAAATCCGCATGTAATATAAACTTTAGAAATATCATCAAAATAGATAAACCAACTAAACTAACTAAATATGACCCAATTATCGCACTTAACACAATATTACTTTTCTTATTAGGAGAAACTGCAATTCTTTTTCCCTTATCACTCATATTTGCTAAGGAATTATTAATAGCCGTAAGCCCTAACATTCCACCATACATAACAGCCATAGCAATTAAACTATAATATTCAATTTGCATATAACTTAAATTATCTTTTGAAACATTTATCATCTTAACATTACTTTTAATACTTTGAACAAATCCTACATCACTATAAATAACTTTATTTTGTTCAATCTCATTAACTACATATCTTAAAACTGTCTGATTCATTCCATTTTTTCTTATAACAACATTTGGTTTATTACTACTAAAATAAATATATCCCTCAATTTCACCATCTTCAAGTAAAATATCCGCATCATCTTTATCAGTATATTTAATATTAAATAACTTATCACCATCATCACTTGATAAAGCATCTAATGTTTTAACATACACTTCATCATTTCTAAATTCATCATTATCAACAACAGCAATATCAAATACCTTAAGCATTTCATCACTTTCTATATTAGAAAAAGCCATATTAAAGAATACTCCTAATATTATTGGAAAAATAAAAGTCCAAAATATCAATACTTTATTATTAAACAATATTTTTATATTATATCTTAAATTATGAATAAACATTAATCTCTTAAATCCTTTCCTGTAAGTTTTAAGAATACATCATTTAAAGTAGGACCTTCATGCTTTATAGTTTCCTTTATATTTGCTTTCTTCTTTAATTCATCGCTAGTTCCTTCTGCAATAATTTTTCCATTATCAATAATAATTATTCTATCGCAAAGAATTTCAACTTCCTCCATATAATGAGTAGTATAAACAATTGTAGCCCCATTATCTCTTAACTTTTTAATACCATCTAATATATTATTTCTACTTTGCGGATCTACCATAGCAGTCGGTTCATCAAAAAATATCAAACTTGGTTTATGAGCAATTCCACAAGCAATATTTAATCTTCTAAGTAAACCACCTGATAATTGTTTAGGCAAATACTTCTTAAACTCACCTAGCCCAACCAATTTAATAGCATCTTCAACATATTCTCTTCTTTTATTCTTATCACTAATATATAATCCACAAAAATAATCAATATTATCATAAACATTAAGTTCATCAAATACCGCAACATCCTGAAAAATAACTCCAATTTTAGATTTAATATCATAAGAATCAGGCGTCATTTCTTTTCCAAATATTTTAATACTACCCTTTTGATACTTTAATAAAGATAAAATCGAATTAATAGTAGTGCTTTTTCCACTCCCATTAGGCCCAAGTAATCCTAAAATTTCTCCTTCATAAACATCAAATGACAAATCATCAACTGCTCTCTTACCCTTATATTCCTTAACTAAATTTTTAACCTCTATAACTTTATTCATACTTATTTATCCTTTCTCTCTTTAAACCATCTTTAATTATTTTATCCACAACTTTCTTCTTAATATTTCCTCTATTATATTCATAAAGTATCATTGAAACATATTGTTCTCTTAATAATTGGCCTAATTCTTCATCACTAAAATCACAAGTTTTATTAGCAACCAAATTAGCTATCCCATTAACATAAAACCACATTCTAAAATTAAACATCTTCGCATTTTGAATACTTAATCCTGTTTGCATAGAAATAATTTCATAAACTTTACCAATCGATTTATTATAATCTACAGAACTTATACCATCATTATCACCATTAAATAAAATTTTAAAAAAATTAGGTTCATCTTTAGCAAATTTAATATACTTAAGACCAGTATCTTTATAAGTATTGCTATCATTTAAAATATAATTAAAATAAATATTAGAAATTTCTTTATATAAATCATCTTTTATTTCATCCATATTTTTATATAAATAAAATATTGGTTGAGTTGAACAATTTAATTCTTTGGCAACTCTTCTTGCATTAATCCCATTTATTCCATCTTTTCTAACTATATCCAAACACACTCGAATTGTATCATCTTTATTTATTTTTCTACTTGCTGGCATATAACCTCCTAATTTATAACACAAGTTATATATCTGGTTTCATTTTATAACAAACGTTATATTTTGTAAAGAAAAAAACTTAAAGAATAAAAATCAATTAAATTAACTCTAAATAAACGCTTTTAAGTTTTTCTTCGGACACACCTAAATCTCGTAATATTGCATATGCATACTCTATACTCATATTTAAAAAACAATCATTTTTATTTAATATTTCCTTAATAAGTTTATACTTTTCAAGTATCTCTTTATTATCTTTATTTTCTTTTATTAACTTATTAACTCTTAACTTTAATACATCAATCATTTCTAGTTTCTCCCCTTAATTCCTGGTATTCGTGGATCATCATTAGCAACATATTCAAATATGCCTTCATCAAACTTAGATTGTAATTCTTCACTTGTTACCACAACTAACTCCCTATTCGGATTATAGTAAAAGTAAACTGTTTTATCAGGCTTATTTTTAAATCCTTCTTTATTTAAAGCAACTATTACACTAGGCATAGCAACTTTATCTTTATCAAAAGGCTCATTATTCCTAATAATTATAATCTTAACATTATTTTTTCTTTCCTCTTCATTAAATAATATTTTTCTTAAATGTAAAGCATAAGATAAAGAATCTATTCCTACCATACCTTTTTTATTTACCTTATCAATTAATATAGATAATCTTTCATCTAAAGAAACTTCTTTTAAATTAGTAGTTCTACTTGCATATTCACTTAATAATTCTTCAAAAGTTTCTTTATGTAGAATATCATCGCTAGCCTTATCTTTTTCCTGACTTGCGACTAACATATACATTTTTTGATATGCATTTACAAATTCAGTCATAGTTTTTAAATTTTTATTTAAACAATTAATTCCTATTAAAGGTTGATTTATCTTAGCATTTGCAATATCTCCTTGAAGTATTGACGTAACCGAATAAGCATTTACCAAAAACTTTCCACACCTAAAGTCTAAGTTAGCATGTCCATCCCCATAAGCTTCTCCAACAGAATATTTATAATTACTTGCAAAATTAATTCCTAACATATTCAAAAATTTAGCATAAATAATATTAAACTCAAAGCAAACAACTTGGTTATTTTGTGGAGTTATTAAAGCTATATGACTTGTGCTTCTATGTTTTTCTGTTGCAACTCCCATTTGATTAACAGCATAATACTCTTCATCATAAGTTAACACCTTACACATTTTAATATAAATATAAATTGCCATTTCCAGTTCACTTGCATCATAAGGAAAACCATCCATAATTACTTTTTCTAAATCACTATCAATTTTAATTTCTTTATATTTAACATCAGTTGTAACCACATATTTATTTATTGCTTCTAAATCAATTACTTGCATTGAATATAAACTACTATGTCTCTTAACATAATTATCAGGTAACTCATAATTATCAATAATATTATTTTCTCTTAAAAATTTACAAGTTGCATAAATTAAATGTTCTTTAGGTACATCATTAATATCTTTTATATTATCATCATGACATATTTCATTAAATTTATCATCACTTAATCTCATTAAATTCATCATATCTTCAAACGGAATTGAATAATTAACACCATCTATTAAAACTTTATATTCATAATTTTTATATTTTTCTAAAAACTTATCATACGAAATATAACTTCTTAATTTTTCGAATCTCTCTTTCTCTTCAGTATTTAAACTAATTTGATTTGTATTTATTAATTCTTTAATTCCATTAATAATAGTTGTTTTATCATATCTAATATTTACGCCTAAATCACCATTAATTATAGATGCAACTATAAATTTATCAGTGGCATCATAAAAATAACGACATGCATACTCGAAAAACTTATCATCTTCTAATATTCTTTTTAAAAATTCCACATAAACTTCGATACCATCAACAATTATAATTTTACTATTTTTAATAAAATCAATATCTTCTTTAGTAGTAAACAATGTACAATCAGACATTCTTTGTAAATAAGGATATTTTTTTAATTGTTTTTCAATCGTTAATTTTTCCATACTATCCCTTTCTATTTTCTAAATTCATCATCATGTTCCTTAAAAAAATTATAATAAACTAATACATTAGGTAAATCAGTCCATTTTCTAGTTCTAACAGGAATATCATCTAAATTATATATCTTTGCATCATACAAATTTAATAAAAATGGTGAATGTGTAGAAATAATAAATTGACAGTTATAAAATCTAACTGAATCTTCAATAAATTTCTTTAACTTTAATTGATTCTCAGCTGATAAACTATTTTCCGGTTCATCTAAAATATAAATACTATCTTCATCAATTTCTTTTTCCCAAAACATAAGAGCTGACTCTCCATTTGAGTTTTCAATAATATTATTATTTGCAAGTCTTTCTCTAACAAATTTCGACATTGTTTTTCTCTTAGCATCACAAGCATTTCTAAGTTCTTTATAATCGTTAATAGAATAATCACTATTAAATTTATAATCTAAATATTCCTTAGATAATGCTTCTTTTTTACGATTTACATTTGAGTTAATTGATCTAATATCTAACAAATAATCAAATACGTCATCACTAGTTACAAGTTTGATTTCTAAAGGCTCATCATAAGCCATTTCATACTTACAAAGTTTAACATACTCATCAAAATAAAAACCCTTATTTATTCCATTTAAAGTTTTTGCATTAAGTTTTTGTGATATCATATTAATTAATGTAGATTTACCAGAACCATTTCCACCATAAAATATTGTTATATTATCAAATTCTATATCTTCAAATTGTTTAGAAGAAAATAAATGTAAAGGATAATAATTATTAAATATATTTCTTCTTTCTAAAGAAACAGGAATAATTGATTCAGTATCACCATCTAATAATTTAAAACTCTTTAAGTAAATCATATAAAACCACCTACCAAAATTATAATATATTTTAGCTAATTTTAATAGATTCTACTTTAACCAATTTACAAAGTCAAAATTATTTTAAGTAGAATTTAAGCAAGATTTAAGCAGGATATATTGTAAAGAATAACTTAACAAAACATCTATTTTAATGTATATTTATTATAGGTGAATAAGATATGACAAAACATAAAAAAATTAAAAGAAATATCAAAAGAAACTTTTTTGAAATATTAATCATACTTTTGGCATTCTTAATCATTAATAATCAAGATAAAATTAAAAATTTATTTAATCAAAATAATAACCAAAATCAAAATGCCTACATAAATACGAATAATGATTTATTAAAAGTTCACTACTTAGATGTTGGTCAAGGTGATTCAATATTTATTGAACTACCTAATAATGAAACAATGTTAATTGATGCAGCAGAATCTTATCAAAGTGAAAACATAATAAATTATCTAAAAAATTTAAATTATCAAAAAATAGATTATGTTATTGGAACCCATCCCCATACAGATCATATCGGTGGATTAAAAGACATTATTAATACTTTTGAAATCGGAAAAATTTATATGCCTAAAGTCGTATCAACAACCAAAACATATGAAAGTCTTCTAATGGCAATCAAAGATAAAAATTTAAAAATTAACACTGCTAAAGCAGGCACCTCAATAATTGATACTGATGCTTTAAAAATAAACATTTTAGCACCAAACAATAGCACATACACTGAACTTAATAATTATTCAGTAGTAACTAAAATAACTTATGGAACTACTAAATTCCTATTTATGGGAGATGCAGAAAAACTAAGTGAAAATGAAATTAAAGAAGATGTAACTGCCGATGTAATTAAAATAGGTCACCATGGTTCTAACACATCATCAAGCATCGATTTTATCAAGAAAGTAAATGCTAAATACGGAATTATTTCCGTTGGTTTAAACAACAAATACAATTTACCCAAAGAAGAAACAATTACAAACTGGGAAAATTCTGGAACTAAGATATATTTAACAAGTACAAATGGAAATATTACAGCTATATCAGATGGAACAAACATTAAAATAGAAAGTGAGAAATAATATGACATTTACAATCGATCGAATAGAAGGAAATTATTTAATAGTTGAATTAGAAAATGGTAAAATAATTAACTTACCCAAAGAATTAATTCCTAACGCTAAAGAAAATGATATTTATACAATCACTTTAAATAAGGATAAAATGAAAAAAAGAAAAAATAACATTAATAATTTAATAAATGATCTTTTCATAGATTAAGGCGCTTATTAATAGCACCTTTTTTTAATCAAATAAAATAAACACTAATAACTTTATTTTAATAACTCTAAGATATTCACTTAAATTATAAAAAAATTTAATCATAAAAAAATTCCTCCCTTCTATATATATTTATTACCCAAAAGAGTGGAATTTACTTTTTTTATTTACACATTTTTACAAAATAATTAAAATTTTTACAAGAATTATCATCCATTATATATTCTGGATGCTAAGGTTTATCGTTATCTAATGCATACTTAATTATATATTCATCTAAATTATAATAATAACTTCCTCGCGGTAAAACAAACATCATCATGTCTAGCTAGGGATCTTCTAATTTGTTCATGTACTTGACATATATCTTGACCATCTAAATTATTATACATTCTTGAAGCAATACCAATTAAAAACACTTTTATTTTCTCCCATTAATGATATTACTTAACGGTAAAACTATTGTTAATAGTGCTAACACTATACAAAAACAAAACATTTTGTCCCTTAAATTCAACATAATTATCTAAAATATTTGAAGAAATATACCTAGTATCAATAACAATTATCTTTTTATAAGAACTAATTAATAATGGTACTAAAGAACTACCATAAGAATCTCTAAATACAATTAATTCATCATCACTACTTGCCAAATTATTATAAATTGTAAGCAATCCCTTTGCTCCACCTAAGTATATATCATATAAATCCCAAGAATTAATCTTACTTTTATCATAAACATTTATATCTATTTTATTTAAATTATCATATACAATCGCATTATCAATATATTCATTAGATAAAATATTAATATTATCTTCTTTTATTTTAACTGGAACTTGGTAAGAATAAACACCCTTAAAAACACCAACATTTTTCATATTATAATTTATATCTTTATAATAACTATTACCCATTTTATCTAAAATTACATTTGCTACTTTAACAATATTTTCCTGTTTAAAATGACTATCACTATAATAATAATCTTCTAAAGATAAACTATTCATAATATCTATATAATTAAAACTACTTAATTCAGTATTCATTTTACTTATTAGTAAATCATAATTCATTTTTAAATTACCATTATTAACAAAATAATTCTTATCAGGCACAACACTATAATATATTTTAGAATTATTTAAATACTTGTTGCTTATAGAGTTAATTTTATCTATTAAATTCTTTAAAGAACTTTCATTTAATGGATATTCTTGCTTAATCAAATAATCATTATAAACATAGACATCATGATAATTATTTTTTATAGCTAAATCTAACCTAACTTTATTTTTTCTTATATAATCTCTCATCACAAATTGATCAACTGCGTATTTATCAAAATTACTAAAAAATGTACCATTAAATATATTATTTACTGAAAACTCCGGAAAACTTGCTAATCTTCTTCTCTCACTAATTGAAATATCTTTATCTTTTGAAAATATATTAACAATTAGAACTATTACAAGAATACCACTAAATAAAATTGAAACAATTATATTTTTAACTTTATCAATCATATATATTCCCCTTAAAATCTAAAATATAAAAATGGATTATAAGAACTATCTATTAAATACATAGTAACAATTATTAATAATATTAGTAAATAAATAGGCTCCAATATATTAATAATTTTTTTACCTTTACCATTACTTATTTTAATAACTAAATTCTTAACATAATTAGTAGAACCAATTACACCTAACACAATAAATAAAACATATCCCTTTAAATAATATAAAGTTACATTATTTATAAACAACTCTCCATTTAATCCAAACAATCCCTTTATAATATTAAAATCATTACTTAAATTATCACCTTGAAAGATAACAAAACTAATCATAACTAAAAACAAAGTATAAATGCCTTTAATAAATTTAGGAACATTACTAAAATATTTCTTTAAAATAAATTTTTCTAAAATTAACAATATTCCAAAATATAATCCCCAAACAATAAAATTCCAACTAGCACCATGCCATAATCCCGTTAATGACCAAACAATTAAGATATTTCTAATTTGCTTTAATACACCTTTCTTATTACCACCAAGAGGAATATAAACATAATCTCTAAACCATGAACTTAATGTCATATGCCATCTTCTCCAAAAATCAGTAATTGACTTTGCCATATATGGATAATTAAAGTTTTCAGGAAAATTAAATCCTAACATTTTACCTAGTCCAATTGCTATATCAGAATAACCTGAAAAATCAAAATAAATTTGTAACATATAACTAATTGCAAATATCCAAGTAAAAAGTACAGACTTATCACCTAAATTTAAGTATATATTACATAATTCTCCCAAATTATTAGCAATAATTACCTTCTTACTAAGTCCAATAATAAAACGTCTTAATCCATTTGCAAACATCTCAAAAGTAACATTTCTATTGTCAATTTCATTATTTACATCTTGATATCTAACTATTGGACCAGCAATAAGTTGTGGAAACAAAAATACATATAAAAAATACTTTAATATATTATTTTGAACATTAACCTTTTTATTATAAACATCTATTTCATAACTAATAATTTGAAATGTATAAAAAGATATACCAATCGGTAAAACAACATTTAGTAAATTCAAATTACTATGAAATAAATTATTAACATTAATAATTACAAAATTAAAATATTTAAATATTCCAAATAATAATACATGAATAAATATTCCAATAATTAAAATATTCTTGCTTTTATACTTATCTATTAATAATCCTACTACATAAGATATCAATACCTCTATTAACATCAATAATATATACTTAGGCTCTCCATAAAAATAAAATAAAACAGAAAACATTAACAAAATTATATTTCTAAATTTTTTAGGAACAGCAAAATAACATATTAATAATAAAGGTAAAAAATAATAAATAAAACTAATACTAGTAAATACCATATCAAATTCCTTTCAAATAAAACTCCTTATATAAGGAGTTAACTTTAATTTATTGTACTTCTGGTAATTCTTCAAAATCTAATGAATTATTTTTTATTAGTTCTTTTCCATTACTATTATTTACATACTTCTTGAATGCATCATAAACTGGTTTAGCCCAATCTTCTTCACTCATAACATAAATAATTGTATTGCCATAATTAGTTAAATAAAGAACATCAGCAGAAACACATAACCATTTGTTCATATCAATATTGTTATACATTTCTTCTTTAACTTTCTCAATATTTACACCATTTTTGAATTTAACAGCTACAAATGAATAAGCCTGACTTGACATAACTGGTTCAGATGCTACTATTGCTTCTACATCATCATTATTTGATAAACCAGTATATGATTTTAAAACATCTTTATCATTCAAGCTAATTTTTTGAGTTCTTAAATCTGGTAAATCAGCATTAGATAATTTATAAACATCATTAATCATTGATTTTAATTCACTATTTGTATTTAGTTTTATATCTCCAGTGTTCTTATTATTTAAAAAATAAATTAGAATACCTACAACTAAAACAGCTACTATTCCTATTCCAACATACAACTTTTTATCCTTCATTTTATCATCCTCATTTCTATCTTAACTATACCAAAATAAAACTTGGCCGTCAATTAGCCAAGTGATTTCTATAATTCTTTTACACTTTTAATATCTGCAAGTTCTAATCTATATTTTTGTTTAACATCAGGATACTTTTCGTGATCAACCTCACTCATAAACATATCATAAGGTCTAATCCATAATTTATTATCACCATATAACGCTCTATAAACAACATATTTTTCTTTAGTTTCAGAATTATAAGCAACATCAATTACCAAATAATAATCACCCTTAAAATGTCTATAAACCCTATTAATTTGTAATTCTCTCATAAATAATTTTCCTTTCTACCAAGAGCTTCCTCCGCCACCGCCGGAGCCGCCGCCAGAAAATCCTCCACCACTAAATCCTCCACCTGATGAACTTCCACCAGAAGATTGTGGAACTGAATTCATAACTCTACTAGCACTATGAATTGTACGATTCAAAGAACGATTAAATCTATAATAATCAAATGTATCAGCTGATTCATACCAATCAGGAGGCGCAATAGCAATTCCTTCAAATTGTTTAATCCAAGCATCACTTACACCTAAAACATAAGCATATGGTAAAATATTATAAAAGTATGATGGATCATCATGAACTAAACTTTCTAACTTATCTTTTTCGGCAGTTTCTAAAAATTTCTTAAATCCATTAACTTCTCCTAAAACTTTATTACCATATTCTGTTCTTTTAGTAACAATTAAGTAAAAGAAATATATTAAATAAGTACATACCATACATAATATAAATCCAATTAAGTAAACAATATCATAATAAATATATTCAAAACCAATTATTGTAAAATTAGCAACAGCTAATGCTAGTACAAAAAAGAAAGCAAAACCTAACGCACTATTTAATCCTTTTTTAGTACAATTATTATCATATATTATTCCCACAATTATAAGTGCAACAATTCCAATTAAATTACAAATTATGATTGAAAAAATTACATCACTTAATTTATATCCTAATGCCGGAATAATTGTTGATAAAGATGAAGTTATTAACATAAATAAAAATAATATATATCTTTTATTACTAGATTTATTATTAAATATTTCTTTTCTATTAGCTGTACTATTTTTTTTAGTTAAAATTGAATTTATTGTTAAATAAAAACTTTCATTTAATTCATCACTTGAAATAGAATCCCAAACTTTTTTAAATAATCCTCTGAAAAATAATTCTTCCTCTTTATTATTACCATCATATTCTTTAACTTTTTGAATAGTAAATCTACTTTTACTCTTCTTATCTTCAACTATTTTGATATAGCCTTTACTTGCTAAATAAACTAAAAGTGATACAGCATCATTTGAATTAACACTTCCTTTTTTAGCAAACGCAACGTCCAAACTATTCATATTTTCTGGTGGATAAAATGATACAACATCAACTACTTGATCATCTTTACCATATTTTTTCCAAATTAAATAAGAAATTAAAACACCTAAAATAGGAATGATATAATACCAACACTCTAACAAGCTAGAACTAACAGATTTTCTAATAAAATATCCTTCAGGTAATTCAAGTCTTACATTTAATCCTTCTCCAGCTAACAAAGTTCCATCAAAACTTCCCGTAATTACATTACCATCAACATCATAACTAATATTATCAGTGTTACTTTCACCATATTCGCCATAACTAAATCCGAGTTTACTAGCATCAAATTCTTTAGGCATTGTAATTTTAAAAGTTACATTACTAATATCAGTATCCCAATTTGTACCAATAATATTAAAATACAATTCATCATACTTATTATTTTTATCAAGCCCAATATCATAATCATAAGAAATAGTATAAGAATGTTTTCCATTTATTGTTTTATCAGCACTACCAATTTTAAGAACATAATTATTATTTTCTCTAGAAGAAGCAAATTCTTCATTAACATGAACATTTGATATTAATACCCTATTTCTTTCCCTAGTACCATCTTGTCTAATAATATTGTTATATAAAGGAATTCTTCTAACAATCCCATGCTTACTAACATTAAAATAAGTATCAATATTTTCTTTTATACTATATTTATTATGTTCATCAACAACTATCTCAACATCATATTTAGTTATATCATAATCATTTGCATAACAATTTAAACTAAAAAGAAAAAAAGTAAATATGCAAAATAATAAATTTATAATTTTTCTATTCACTTTTTTCACCTTCTAAAATTTTACCTTAACATTCTCTCTTTCAGCAGCATCTACTTCAAACATAGTTCTAGTCTTAAATCCAAAAATACCAGCAACAATATTACTAGGAACCATTTCTATTTTATCATTATAAGTTCTAACAGTACCATTATAATATTTTCTTGAATTAGCAATATCTTCTTCAATTTTACTTAAATCTTTACTTAATTCTTTAAAATTTTCATTAGCTTTTAATTCTGGATAAGCTTCTGCTAAAGCCATAATCTTCGTTACACTTTGGCTTAACTTTTGATTAGTTTTAACCTTCTCATCATCACTCATACTTTCATATGGAGTATTTCTTAATGAAATAACTTCATGTAAAGTATCTTTTTCATGTTTAGCATAACCTTTAACAGTTTCAACTAAATTTGGAATTAAATCCCATCTCTTCTTTAAATATACATCCATAGTAGAAAATGCTTCTTTGCAAGTATTTCTTAGACCAACTAAAGAATTATATGTTGATACTATCCAAAGTACAATAACTACTAGTACAGCTATTAATATCCATAGCCACATAATTATCACATCCTTCTACCTAAATTATACTATTAAACATTCGAAAATAATAGTCCAAATTTTTATCTTGTTAATAAAAAGCAAATTACATCTTGTAACAAAATGTATAATATACAATTACAAATGTGAATAAATATATATAATTAATTATATCATGCATAATTAGAAGAATAATATTTTATAGATGTATTTAAAGGGTGTAAAATCTTCTTGCACTAATGCCAAATTTGGTCTGAGTAAGTTCGTAGAACCGAAAGTATACATGTAGAACTGGAAGATTACTTAAATATATTTAAAGTCCATAACATTATGTTGTGGACTTATTTTTAATCAGAGAGAATAATGAAAAGAATAACAAAAGTAATTAGAAAAATATTAAATGAAATAATTGAACAAAGTCATATTGAAGGAAATTAAAACTTCTATTTTTTTACGATAAATTACCAATTTTTACATAAAATTTTTTAACAAATCTATTTGTTACACATTTTTTCTAACATATTTTAACAATTTTTTACATTTTTCCATTTTATAATTATTTATTAACATCAAAAAAGCAAGCAAAATTTAATTTACTTACTCTATTTACTACTCTGTTCTAAGTGCTTCAACAGGATCTTTTTTACTTGCAATTCGTGATGGAATTAAACCACCTATTAAAGTCAATACTACACTTAAACAAATTAATATTATTGAACTAATTAATGGAAGTACCGCAGTTATATCCGGATTTCCCGTTAACTTATGAATTAACTGATTAATAAACACTAACAAAAATAATGATATTCCAATACCAATTGTTCCTGATAGCAAACCTATAATAAAAGTTTCGGCATTAAATATAGATGAAATATTCTTTTTAGAAGCTCCTATTGCTCTTAAAATACCAATTTCTTTAGTTCTTTCTAATACACTTATATAAGTAATAATTCCAATCATAATACTTGAAACAATTAAACTTATTGATACAAACGCAATTAATACATAACTTACACTATCAACAATCTTTTTAACAGATTTCATTAATATACCAGTAGTATCAGTATAATTAATTACCTTATCTTCCTCATTATTATTTTTAACTTGTTCATTATAATTATCAATAAACTTTAATACATTTTCTTTACTATCAAAACTATTAAAATACAACGAAATCATACTTGGATTTTCAATATCTTGATATCCTAAACTACTTAAATTAGTACTTGCACTTCCCATCTCATTGCTAGAAAATGCATTCATTAATCTACTTAATTCTTGTTCACTTAAATTAAACTTAAATGCTTTAGCAATTTTATCTTGATCAACATTAAATGAAGAAGCAACATCCTTAACTAAATTATTACTAAGTTCTCCAACCGTAGTTAAAATATTAACCTTCATTTTAGCTTCTAACATACCATCAGCCATCTTACTACCAGTTAAACTAACAACACTAGATTTTAAGAATATCTCTAAAGAACTATTAATTAAATCTTTATTAAATAACACTCTAACCTCTGTTCCATCGTTAAAAGAACTATCATTTGCCGAATAAGATCCAATATAACTATTTAAAAATGCGAGTAACAAACCTTTATAGGTATCTTTAAACACATTAGCTGGAACATAATAATTCTTTTCAAGTTCACTTAAATTATTAGTAACACTATCATTATTTATATATTCATTAACATAATCACTAACTTTACTTAAACTAATAACTTTATAAACTATATCATCTTTAGTAACGCTTTCCCTCGGATTACTATCATAATCATTAATAAATCCATTCATAATATCATTTAAAACTTTATTAAAATCATTTAAAGCACTACTATTATCAGTACTAATACTTTCTTCAATTTTTTTAGTATAACCACTTGTCATATTTTTAAGTTTATTCTCATCTAAATTAATTCCAAAAGCACTTTGAAGCATATCTTTATCTATACTTATCATATCTTCAAAATTAATATTCGCATTAATCTTTTTACCATCAAATGCTTTATTAGTAAATACATCTATATTCTCATTTTCAAGTTGCTTTTTAACAATTTCACTTTCACTAGCAAGATCAATAATATGTTTAGTTAAACTACTAGGATATGCAACACCTGCCATTAAACTCATTGAGGAATTAGATGAATTAGGTGCAACAACACCAACTATTTTTAACTCTTCCGCATTATCATATATCTTTTTAACATAATCACTATCTTCACTTAAATCTTCATAAACTTTATATTTAGAATTAAATTTATACATATCACTTGGATTAACCAACTTTAACTTAACATTCATTAAATCTTCATAAGTAAATTCCATCGGATCATTTTTAATATTTACTTCTTTACCAGCCATAATATCTTTAATCATATTATTAAGTTCACTACTATCTCTTAATCCTAAAGAATAAACAAGTAAATCACTTATAGTGTTCTTACTTGATAAAACAATAACCATTTCATTATAATTTTTAGGCCAACTGCCTGCTAACACATTATAATCTTTTTCAAGAGAAGATATATCATCAATCATTTGATTAAACACTGAAGAAAAAGAATACATAGAACTTGCACCAAAAGAAGAAAAAAATTCACTTGGATTTATTTTAGTAATCTTATTAGTAACATCTTTTGTATAAATTAAAGGTTCAACATTATAACTATACTTTATTGTAGAAATATCATTTTTTATTAAATCATAATTTTTATCTATATAACCTTTAAATGTCTTTAAATCATTACTTTTAACATTTCCAAACATACTACTTATATATTGTTTTTCAATTACTTTATCCCCTTCACTACCACTATCATCGCTAACCATTGTAAGCAACATATTTGTTAAATCACCATGTTCAGTTGTAATTGTTAAAGGATAACTGGCTAAAGTATCTTCTTGTAGTTTATCTATATAATTTTGAAATCCAGTCGATAATCCTAAAATAAGCGCTATACCGATAATTCCAATTGAACTAGCAAATGAAACAAGCAAAGTTCTTTTCTTTTTAATCATTAAATTATTAAAAGATAAACTAAGTGCAGTTATAAATGACATCGATGTCTTCTTAACATTATCTAACTTTTTACTAATTTTACTTTTCTCCTTACATGAATTATTATCACTTATTATCTTCCCATCTTTAAGCTCGATTATTCTAGTTGAATATTTTTTAGCAAGTTCCGGATTATGTGTAACCATTATAACTAATTTATCCTTAGCAACATCTTTTAATAACTCCATTATTTGTACACTTGTAACTGAATCCAAAGCACCAGTTGGCTCATCAGCAAGAAGTATATCTGGATTATTTATTAATGCTCTAGCAATGGCAACCCTCTGCATTTGTCCACCAGATAATTGATTAGGTCTTTTATTAATATGATCTTTTAAACCTACTTTATCAAGTGCATCTATTGCTCTTTTTCTTCTTTCCGCTTTAGATATTCCTGCTAAGGTTAAAGCAAGTTCTACATTACTCAAAATAGTTTGATGACCAATTAAATTATAGCTTTGAAATATAAAACCAATCTTATGATTTCTATAAGTATCCCAATCTCTATCATTATAATTTTTAGTACTGACTCCATTAATAATTAGATCTCCACTATCATATTTATCTAATCCACCAATAATATTTAAAAGTGTTGTTTTACCACTTCCTGATGGACCTAATATTGATGCAAATTCATTATCTCTAAAATTAACACTTACATTGTCAAGTGCTTTTTGAGTATAATTATCTACTTTATATTCTTTAGAAATATTTTTAATTTCAAGCATAATTATATACCTCCTAGATAAATAATATTTTATCACATAAATTAATTTTATTGAAGAATTTCAAAATATATAACTATCAAAATTTAAGTAAAAAAATAAAGGAATTACCCCTTCAGATTAACGATGTGGCTATCCCTTGAAAAATTCTTACAAAACTTTACACTTTACTTAACAAAAAAATGTAAAAAATACAAAAATTATATTATATTTATTATAGAAGAGGTAATTTTATGGAAATAACAAATAAAAATCCTAAAATAATAATGCTAGCTGGTAAAGCCCGTGCTGGTAAAGATACAACAGCTAGTTTTATTAAAGAATATGGAGAAAAAAATAATTTAAAAGTTATAAACTTACAATTTAGTTTTTATATTAAATATTATGCTAAATTAATAAGTTCATGGGATGGCTCTGAAGAAACTAAACCAAGAACCCTATTACAACAACTAGGAACCGATATTATTAGAGACAAAATTGATAATTATTATTTTATAAAAAGGATCGTTGATGATATTAAAGTACTTAGCTATTTTGCTGATATAATCACTATAAGTGATGCAAGATTACCAGAGGAATTAGATACAATAAATAGTATATATCCAAATGTCATCAAAATAAACATAGTTAGACCTGAATTTGATAATAGTTTAAACCAAACTGAAAGTGTTCACCGAACTGAAACAGCTCTTGATAATTATGATAAATATAACCATGAAATTATTAATGATGGAACTTTAGAAGAATTAAAATTAAATGTATTTAATCTATTAGATCATGATTATGGAAAGGAGGAATAAAAAATGAAAAATATTTATGTAATAACAGGAGGCACATCTGGTATTGGTTTAGCAACAGCCAAAACGATGCCAAAAGAAAATAGTTTAGTAATAATAAGTGGAAGAAATGAAGAAAAATTAATAAACGCAACAAAAGAAATAAAAGAATGTGGTATTAATGTAGAATATTATGTATGTGATACATCAAATCGTGAAAACGTAGAAAAACTTGCTATATTTGCTAAAAGCAAAGGTAACGTAGTAGGTGTTGTTAACTCAGCAGGAGTATCAGGTACTGGTGTTTCATCAGAAAACGTTTTAAGAATTAATGCTTTAGGCACAAAATATATAAATCAAGAATTTTTTAAAGTTATGGACGGAGGATGTATTTGTGATGTTGCTTCATGTTCAGCATATACACTGCCTAAAATTTTAATTCCCGAAAAATTTTACTATTATGCTCTAAGAGATGAAAACTTATTTTTAGAAAAAATGATTAAAAGATGTAAACTATTAGGAAAAGAAAAGGCATCTCAAATTGCCTATTGTTTATCTAAAAACTTTGTTATATGGTATGTTAAAAATTCTGCCTATAAATATGCTAAAGAAAAAAATATTCGCGTTGTTTCAGTTTCACCAGGATTCGTTCATACTCCAATGACAGTTAAAGAAGCAAACGAACCAGGTACGCAATTATGCCTACATTATTCTGGATTTGATCGTGGTGCTAAACCAGAAGAAATAGGTTACTTAATAAGTTCAGTTATTAATCCTCAAAATGGTTACTTAACCGGTACTGATATCTTAGTTGATGGTGGAACAACATCTGCTGGCTTTGGAATCAAAGTAGTTAATAAACCAGACTCAAGACCTGAAATTAAAGAAAATTGGTAAAAAAACTAAAAAATGATTAGTGAAAACTAACCATTTTTTATCTTGATAAAAACTACCAACTATAATTTAACTAATAATTAAAAATTCTATTACTATTTTTTAAATATAGACAAAAAAAGAAATGAATTAATTATTCCAAAATATTCATTTCTTTTTATTTTTCTTAACCTTGTTTTTAGTACTAGCTTTTTTATTCTTTTTAACACCATGTTTACTTGCTTTATATAAGCCTAAGTATAAACTAGTTTTATTAGCTAAAATATTATTTTTTAAAGAATCAATCAAAATAGTTCTCTTATCCACTTCACTTAATTTATCAAAAAATTTAGTTAATCCCTTATCTTTATAATTCAAATTATATCTTGTTAATAATTCATCTAAAGTTAAATCTTCAATTAATTTCTTCTTCTTTAGTAACTTAACAATACTATCTTTATATTTATATCCTAAGTATATTAATCCAACTGGAATAATTAAATAAAGAATCACAAACATATTAGCTTTTTTAACACTTATATTAATAGTATAAACCGTATTAGATGTATCAGGAGCAGTAACAGTTATATAAATAACACTACCATTTTTTAAATTCTCATTTCCACTAATTACATATGATGCATTTTCATCATCAAGAACCGGACTAATATCTAAACTTCTATCATTTCTTTTAATTTCCAAATTATAATTTCTTACTTTTTTACTAAATTTTAAATTATAACCTTTTATATCAATAGATTTTAAATAACTATTGTTAGAAAAAGATTCTATTGGTTTAATAATATTTAAAACATAAGTTTTTTCATTGTTATCTTTATCTACTATTTTTATTAAAACTATATTATTACCAGATTTAATATTAACCTTACCACCATTAAATCCTTTAACAAAATTACAATCTTTATTTAAAATCTTAGGTGAAATATTTACATAATTAACTTTACTACCAACTTCGATATTATAGTCATATATTTCACTTTTAAAATCAAAAATAATAGTATCGCCCGCATCATTTTTAATAATTAAATCTTCTAGTTTTTTATCTATATTATTATCAACATATTTTTTATTAACAATATTTAAGATATATGCTCTACTAGCACCACTTTCACTAGTAACAATTATTGGAACAACTACTCTTTCTAAATGTTTAGTTAAGGTTATCTTTCCAGTACCACTCACATTTGCAAAATTATTATTAGAAATAGCCTCAATATTAATCTCACTTAAATCAGTTTCATAAGTATAATTAAATTTATTATTATCAAAGTCATCAATTACAATATCATTAATCATAATACTTTTTAAAAAATTATCATCACTAATAACTTTAACCTTAGTACTAACTTCTTTTACTTCTTTTAATTCACTAGAATTATAAATTCCATAAGATATATTTGAAACCTTAACATCATATTCTCCAGATTTATCAGCTTTAAACAATAAAATTCCAAATTCTTGTAATCCATTTACAACATTTTGTGATAAACTTTCATTATTTTTTACATTCCATAAATTTGAATAATTACTCCTAACATCAATTAAAGAAAGCCCATCAAGTTCAGCTATATCATATTTAATATAATTATACTCATCATCAGATTTAAAAGAAAATCTACAAATAACTTGATCATTTACATTAATTTTATTTTTATCACAAGAAAGTAAAAACTCATTATCCGCAAATACGACTTTTGGTAATAACAAAAAAGTAAATAATAAAATAAATTTTTTCATACCTATCCACCCATTAATAATTATTTATAAGAAAACTCGAATCTAGTATCTTTATCATGACCAACTAAAGTTAAATCACTATTACTAGATACATATACATCATATGACAGAGTCAAACTATCTATTAAATCTCTACCATTAATTTTATAAAAAAATGTATTAGAATTTAATTTAATATAATCTCTATTTATATCTTCTACTTTTAAATTTAAAGCACACTTTTCATCATCAGTTGCAAACTTAATTTCATCATTAATCATAACATTATATTTTTCACCATGATTATTACACTTAATATATAACTTATATGTATCATCTACTGGTTTAATATAATTATAGATTAAAAAAATACCTAAACAACACAATAGAACTATAACAATTTTTATAACTTTTTTCATATTAATTAGTTCCCTTCTTCTTCCTTTATAGTATATCATGTAACTTATTTTTAGTAAATTAGAAAAAGAACTCTAAAAATTTAAAGTTCTTCAAAATAAATAATTTTAAATTTTAATAATTTAACTTATTTCTCCATCATTATTTTTTTTAATAGAATCATATAAACCACCTGCTGATAATGCTGAAATTAAACATATAACTAAAGCACTCCATATATTTGTATCTAACTTTAAAAAATACACTAATATTCCTGATAATACTCCAATAGCAATATTTTGAAATGGAATATATTTACTATCTAATCCTAAATACTTACTAATATATCCAATGATTAAAGTCATAAGCGAAATAATACTAGGAATTGTTATTTCCATTTGCATCACCACTCTTCCAGTTATGCTCTAAATACGTAATTCTTTTTTCATGATTTTTTGTTGTTATTAGTACTTCTTCCATTGAATTAGTTAGTCCCACTATCGTTACATTTAATCTAGTTAAATTATTATTAAGTTTAATTATAGGTGTTACTATTGAAATTAATGATACAATTAATCCAACAATAATAATTATTGTACTATCCACATTCCATCACCCATATTATTTTATGTTACATAATGACTTATCGAATTGGCATATATCACTTTTATTTTAAAAAAATTTATGTTAATATTTATACTAGGTGAAAGCCATGAGTAAAAAGAGTAACATTAAAAATTTATTTAAAAAATTAAAAAAGACAAACAAGATATATCGTATATCTTTCTATATACTATTTATTCTATATTTAGTATCAATAATTTTATTTTCTTATAGTTTAATATTATTAGGAAATATTGAAACTTTATTTAGAATTATTTTAATAATATTTTTATATTTAAACTTAATTTTATTTTTATTTATTGGACTATTTTTATTAATTTTAAAAAAACATATAATTTTAACCATTTTATTGGTGCTTACAACCATCTTTACTGGTGCTAATTCATTTGGTTACTATTATATAAATAAGACCTATAAAATAGTAGATAATATAAGTAAAGATAAAATAATTTATACGACTAATTTAATTAGTTTAGATAAAGATATTGAAATAAAAACTATCGGTTTAATAAATAATGAAGAAGATATTGAAGGTTATATTTTACCTCAAGAATATATGGCTAATAAGGGAATGAAAGTAAAAATAACAGAATATGATTCATATGAAAAATTACTTGATGCCTTATATAATAAAGAAATAGATGCTATATTTATAGATGGAAATTATGTTTTAAAATATAATAATATTGAAAAATATATAAACATCGCAAACGAGACATTTATAATAGATTCTTATAGTAAACAAATGAAAAATCAAGATACAGTAGCATCAACCAATAAATCAGTTACTGAACCATTTACAGTTTTACTACTAGGCGTAGATTCAGAATATGATGGTTTATCCAACAATGCAGCATTTAATGGTGATTCTATAATGTTAATAACATTTAACCCTAAAACATTATCAGCAACTATCTTCTCTATTCCAAGAGATACATATGTACCAATTGCTTGTAATAATAATAAAAGTAATAAAATAAATTCAGCAGCTGGATACGGAACTAAATGTATGATAGATACAATTCAAAATTTAATTGATATTAATATTGACTATTATGTAAAAATTAACTTTAAAGGTGTAGTTTCTTTAGTAGATGCCCTTGGTGGTGTTACTTTAGATATAGATAAACCGGATTTTAGAAAAAATGGAAACATTAATTGTGGCGATAAAATTTGTGAACAAGATTCAAATCGTAGTTTTGGTGAAAATTTAGTATATATCACACCAGGACCCAATCAAACTATTAATGGTGAACAAGCTCTTGCTTACTCAAGAAACAGACATCAATTTGCATCATCTGATTTTAAAAGAATCGAACATCAACAAGCAGTTGTTACAGCTATCGCTAATAAAACTAAAACAATTAGATCAATTGATACTTTTTATAAATTATTAAATGCAGTATCAAATAATATTGATACAAACATGTCAACTAAAGAAATATTAAATTTTTATAATGTAGGTAAAAATATCTTACTTAATAATAATTTTGATGATAATAACTTTATAAATATTCAAAAAACATACCTAAGTGGTTACGATTTAACAATATATCAAAATGGTTATGATATGTATACATTCCAATATTATGAAAATAGTTTAAAAGAAATTGTAAAAGCAATGAAAGAAAATCTAGAATTACAAGAAACTGAATTAATTAAAACATTCTCATTCTCAGCAAATAAAGAGTTTACTATCCCTGTTATAGGTAAAAACGTAACTTCAGGAACAAGAAATGAAACCTTACCAAACTTTATTGGCTCATCTATAGAATACGTTAAAGAATGGGCAAGTTCTAGAAATATTACCATAACAGAAGAAGAATATACATCAAACGATTGTGAAAATAACAAAATAACAAATCAAGATATTCGAAGCGGAACTCTTACTAATAACATTGATAACTTAAAAGTTACAGTATGTAAAAATATCGCCGAAACAGAAGAATAGAAAAAAGATTATATCCTAATATTAATTTATTAGAAATATAATCTTTTTATTTTATATTGGAATACTTAATTTTTGTCCTATACTAAGTAAATTACTAGATAAATTATTTAATGATTTTATCTCATTAACAGTTACATTATAACGTCTTGCAATACTATAAAGATTATCTCCGCTCTTAACTGTATAAATAATTGTACTAACATTTTCGCCAGTACTTTTTCCCGGAATAATTAATTGTTCTCCAATACTTAAACTATTATTACTCTTATTATTCGCGTTCTTCAAATCATTTACACTAACATTAAAATTATTAGCTATACTCCATAAAGTATCACCCTTTTTAACTACATAAACATTATTTGGAACATTAGAACCACTACTAATTATTAATTTCTGTCCAATAGATAAAATATTACTAGTTAAATTATTTAGAGACTTAAGTTCATCCACCGTCATATTATTTCTTCTAGCAATTGAATACAAACTATCACCCTTTTTAACTATATAATATTTATTATTATCAGCACTAGAACTATTATCACTATTTTCACTACTATCTTTAACAATTAATGAATCACCTATTGTTAAATTATTACTAGTCAAATTATTTAGAGATTTTAACTTGTCTACAGTTAGACCATAAGCCCTTGCAATACTCCACAATGTATCTCCTTTTTTAACAACATAATAATCGCTACCAGCAAGAGGAACATATTTATAACCAGCATATTCAGTTACCGCTTTAACAACAGCCTCAGTATATTTTTTATAATTATTTTTAAGTTTATTAGCATCACTTGTATTATCTAAAAAACCATATTCAACAATTAAAGCTTCCGTATTAGGCGTATTCCTCAACATATAATAATAATCTTTATTATAATCTCTAGGTAATCTTCTTTGATAATATTTTCTAACTAGTTGTCCTTGTTTTTCTAATTCATCTAATATTTTCTTAGCAAGTGTATCTTTATTCCTTAATGCATAAATTACTTCAGCACCTTCTGCACCTGGTGAAGGTCATTGTGTAGTTAATTTATTTGTAAATTAGAATAATCTATCGCTAAGATTATTTCTTGAATAGCAATTCTCATGTCTGATTTCAAATTATCAATATCAGATTTTTTTGCAAAAAATCTTCTATTATGTACACTCAAATCACCATATTTTTTTATATTTTTAAAACTTTTCTTTAAATTAACACTTGCATTCCAATTTAAAGAAGACTCATATTTTTCTATTAAAACTGATAAATGGTAAAAATTGCCATTATTATCTTTAATTTCTGAATCTAAATTGTACTTTTCAAACTGTTCTATTATCAATGTCTCTATTAATTTTCTCATCATCCCTAAACAAGCAGTATATAAACCACAATCATAACATCCACACATTTCTTTGGCAATTATTATAATATAATAAGGAATATTAGGTATTTTTTCGATGATTGACAAATCAAATAACTCTTTAGATATAATAACTTCTTTTTCCAAATCCATTTCATTTTTTATTTTTTCTTTTGCATTTAACGATAATACATAACCATTTTTTGTTTTTAAAAACAGTGAATTTTTCTTATCGCTATTTTGCTTTAAATATTGTGAAATATTAGAATAAGGCTTAATTCTTAACTCACTAAAACATGAAGATATATTAATCGCTTTTACTTCATTCATAGTTGTTTCACAATAATAAACGAAATAAGGTATTAAAGCAGATAAACTTAATGTTTCTTTATTTGGAATATTATTATAAAAAAATTTAATATCTGACATTATTTAACCTTTTTCATTAAATCATCAGTAACATAGTCTTCACCAATTGGAGTCAATTTGTATTTTCCTTTTTCTCCAGTTGAAACTAAATATTGACTGCGATTTTGAATATCAGAAAAAGCTTGCGGTATATTAAACGATGCTTTTTCTTGTACCATTCTAAGTAGAGTAAATATAGTATTTGTATCAAATTCATTTATACCAATATTTTGCTTATACCAGTAGCTTAATACACAAATTCTTTGGACATTTGTTGATAACGTAAAACCAGAATAATACTCTTTTAATTTTTTTCTTTGTTCATCACTTAAATTTAATTCTAGCATTTCGTAAGTAGATGTTATAGTCACTTTTGTTCGTGTTTTTTTAGAAGCTTGTATTTTTTTTGGTTTACTTTCAACATTTTTAATTTCTTTTGATTCAGAAATGTCTTCCCTATCCACTAATTCTTTAATATCAGAATTAATGGATGTTTTATTAGATACTGATAAGTATCCTAATCCATTTTCTTTTATGTCCTTAAAAATTTGCTTAACTTCATTGCTTTCACCAGATAATTCTATTAATATATCACCATTTTGTATTTTTAAAGAAATATTTGCCATAATATACCTCCTTCTAGTCATAAATTTCTTCAAGGTATATTATATACTATAAATTGCTATTTTGCAATATCTTTATAAGCAAAATAGCAATTTAATTTGTTTTAGTTATGAAGAATCATAATTTCAATTGATATTTACTATACTAAATTTATAAATTATTTCAACATTCTTATCTTTATCAATAATTATTTTATCCACAATTGTTTGTAAAAGTTCTCTTGTGGGATTTTCAATATCTATTATTTTTTTAATTTTTTTTTCATAAACTTTTAAATCACTAGACTTATTTTCTATTACCTTATCATCATCTTTCAATTTACCAATTTCAATCCTTATTTTAGTCAACAATTTTTCTGTTTCAGATGCAATTCTTTTGTAGGTTTCTTCTGATACTATTCCCTTAAACTTATCTTCATATAAAACATCTAATTTACTTAAATACTCTTTTTCTTTCTTTTGAAGTTCCATAATTTTATCTTTGTTTTCATTAGTTTTTTTCTTTTTATTTGCTATTTCTTTTGATAGTTCAGATATGTTTATTTGTTCTATATATTTTTTACAAGTCTTCTTTATATTTTGCAATAAAGCTTCTTCCAATTTATCATATGGCATAAAATGTGGTTCACACATTCTTCTTCTAGGATCTCTTGAATACCTATTACAATTAACTGTCCAATAGTTATGATTCTTTCTATATGAAACTGTTAATGTATTTCCACATTCTCTACAATAAATTAAATTTTCAAATAATCTTTTTTCGCGATTAGTATTAACTGTTTTATTTATTCTTTTAACATTATTTTGTACTCTTTCAAAAGTAATTCTATCAACAAGTGCTTCATGAGTATTTTTTACTATATCCCAATTACTTCTAGGAAGAGTTTTTTTCTTTTTAGATTTATAAGATACTTTAGTTTGAACACTTTGTACCATATCTCCAGTATACATTTGATTTTTTAATATTTTCTTTACTGATGAAATAGTCCATATAGGATTATATTTAGATTTTGCATTAGGATTTTTTCTCTTAAGACTACTAGGTGTTTTTATTTTATTATCATTTAAATATGATGTTATATCTGATACACCTACTCCTTTTGAAGCCATTTCAAATATTTTCTTAACAATTGTTGCATATTCTGGGTCAGGTATCAAATGACCATTATCCTCTGGATCTCTCATATATCCAAAACTAGGCATACTTCCAATAAACTTACCATTTCTTCTTTTATCATTTAAGACATTACGAATCTTAATTGAATTTTGTTTACTATAATAATCATTACAAGCAATTATAAAAGTTGATGAATCATTACTAGCCTGATTTAGTGCATTATCATATCCTTCTTGCATTGAAATAAATCTAACTCCATTTTCAGGGAAAAAGGTTTCAATATAATATCCTGTCATAATATGGTCTCTACCTAATCTAGATAAATCTTTTACTATAACTAAGTTTATTAATTTATTTTTTATATCTTCAATCATACGCATAAATCCTGGTCTTTCAAAATCAGTTCCTGAAAAGCCATCATCTACGTATTCATCTACAAATATAAAACCTTTTTCCTTTATAAATTTCATTAATATATTTCTTTGATTAAGAACACTTTCACTATCAGTTTCGTAATTTTTTCCTTCATCTGCTTCAGATAATCTTATGTATATTCCCGCTTTAAATACCTTATCTTGCTGAATTAAAGTGTTATACAATTTTTATTCCACTCCTTTCTTTTTGTATAACAATTCAAAGCCACTTCTAGCATAACTTAAAAATAATTTTTTTGGGAGTATACTACTCATTATCTATCACACTTTTTATATATTCAGTTATCAACAAGATTAAATTTGGGGATTTATCTTTAAATGTCTCTGTTATATTAAACATAATAACACCTCATTAAAGCTTATGCTTGTAATCATTATTATTTCTTCACCACTTTCTTTCTTATATAGTTATATATACTTTTCTTTTTCAGTAAGTAATATATATTTAGTTATCTACACTATTGTTTATTGTGTCTAGTTTTCTTTAATACCAGTATTAAACTTATCTTTTATACCTTTAATTTCATCATAAAATTCATCAGATAAGAAAATTCTTCTTTTCTGATTCTTCTTATTGAACTTATCATATTCACTTCTTAAATAGCCTAATTTCACCAAATTATTAATGCTCTTTGATATTGTTTGTCTGCTAACTTTATAAATGTCACAAAAGTATTGATTTGTACCCCAACAATACACATCATTATTTTTACTAAAAGATACCATATGTATCAAAATTAGTTTTTCTAATGAAGTTAGTCTATTATCCTTTATAACTCTCAAAGGAATGATACATTTGATATATAACGTTTCCATACTTCTCCTCCTTTACAATTTTTCAAAAAAAAAGAAAAAATTTAAATAAAAGAAAAAAACACCTTTCACAGTGTTTCTAAATATTCTATGTGACCATCCATATGCAAAACTTTACCCAGTTAATAAATTTTTTTGCCCTTAATAACTTTGACTAAAGAGTTTTCCTACTATTTATTAATTCTTCAGGAGAATACTTCATATTAGCATAAAAATCATTTTCTTTTGCAATAATAATATCCACAAATTCATCATATGATATAGTCAAATCAAAAGTTTTAATTTCGTTATCATTTTTAGAATAATTCCAAAAATTAAATATATCATTTTGATATGTATATCTTCCATGCATTATAGCTGTCCTAATTTCATAAATAAATTCCTTGTTGCTAAGCGTACCTTTTAATCTATTATCTATAGGAATTATATCGTAATCATAATTATTTTTTTCACAAGAATCATAATTATATATAAAATTAATATAAAATTTAGATAATAATATTAGAGTTTCATAATCAACTTTATCTATTGGAGATAAGTTTTTTAATTCTCTTTTGATTATTATAGCATCATTATATTTATCAAAAATATCTACAAACTTAAAAAAACAATTACCATCTTTATTATATAAAGTTTTTGCCAAATGTATAACATATTTGGGATTTAAAGAGTTTTCTCCACCATACACAACATTCAATTGATTATTATCATAAATTATTATTTCTCTTTGCGTACCTCTACTGTATCTATTATCTGATGATAACATATTAAACGAATTATATTCATCAATTGTGTCATATCCACCAGAATTAACTAAAGAGAATCTACCATGAGCTATAATGTTTCTAACCTGTGTAAAGAAAAATTATGTTATATTTGATTGTTTAACATTTCCACTATTAATTTTAATTCGTCTTGTTTCGTTGTATTTTTTATTAACACACTCAACAATTATGCATCCCTTTTTTATAGATGTAATAATGTCATTATTAATTGATACTACATCATGATTATAATTAAACTCCCAATCATCTATATTGTAAATTTCTTTACGGTTATCGTTATCATCTATATCAACTATTGTAAGTGTAGATTGTGGAATACTAAAAAACTCGCCTATATTTAAATTTTTTTCCGGCATTTTTCTAAAAGAATGTGCATATACACTAGAATTAAATTCATCATTAGTTTTTATCATAGAATACATATAATCAGACAAATCTTCTTTTTTTATATAATCAGACAAATCATCCTTATTATGTGTAATGCTTATTAACGAAAAAATTAAAGTCACTAATTGGGGATCATTATTATAAATCAAAAAATCAAAATTCTGGTCAATATTATAATAAGCATTTAGCATTTGATTAACGTCATATATAAATTTTTCTCTATTATTTTCTCGTTCGTAATTAAGCATTTTTCTAAATGCATCACTTTGCCACCATTGACTTGTATCAAACATAATATCACCTCAACCTTTCTATATATAATTATAACATACAATTTGATAAATTTTTCAAGGGTTTGGGATTTTCCCATAATTTTGCAAATGAGAGGAGTACATTTGCAGTGCTGGCTAAGACATAAAATTAACAAAATAAAAAAGAGCATTTTTTATCTTGAAAAATTTCTCCTTTTTTATAAATTTTTTAACAATTTTTATTCAAAAATTTATTCATTTAATACAATTTCTTCTGAAATATTTTTATAATTATTCATTAATTTTGTCCACTCTAAATTATCTTTTTCTTTAAAGTTTTCAGATAATCTGATATCATTTTTTGTAAATTTTTGCATCAAGTCGTCAACTTTTTCTTCAGAATTTTTACCAACTGAAAGAAGATATTGATATAAATTACCCTCAATTATTAACTGAAAATAAAAACTTTTTCTATATTTTTTTATAAAATTTAATCGTAACAATCCATATTTGTTTAAATTTTCTTTGTATTTTTCTTCAATTATTTTTAAATTTGGTAATAAATAATCACCTTTTTTAGGGTAACTAATATTCATAACATTTCTCCATTTCTTTATATATTTATTTGGCTTTAATTGTTATACATTCGTTACACAATGATTATCGCCACCCCCAGCATTAATATGATTAGAAATAACAATAACATCTTTCCCATTACCATATTGATCAAGAACTCTTTGCGGTCTTTCCGAAGCAGATAAATCAACGTCACTATCTCTCGTTAATTTAACAGGAACACCAAGTTCTTTTAACCTATCGTACATATACTTACTTATATCTAAAGTTAAATTTTTTTCAATAATCCCATTACCAATAGCCCCAGAATCACTACCACCATGACCAGCATCAATTACCACCTTTTTAGCCATTTATCATCACACCCTATATTAATTTATGCATAATTAAATAAAATGCCTATAAAATACATAATTCAACAAAAAATATCACAAATATTAATGTGATATCTTTTTTATTATTTTTTTCTTCTTAGAAAAGAGAACAACCCACCATGACTACTCTTAACTTTAATATTACCTACTAAAAATTTAACCAAATCATTTAATTCGCTATTGCTGTCTAATCTCTCATTTAAATTAGGAACATTTCCAACAATTTTTAAATGAGTTTCATATTCAAAATTCTTTAAACTATCATTTTTTATATTACTTCTATTTAAAACTACGTTGCAATTTAATAAATGTTCATATTCCTTTTGATTTCCCTTTACAATCTTGTTAAGCTTAGTTGAACCAGGATCGACTAAATATATTACTTTATTGCATATTTCCTTTACATCAGATCCATTTAAATCAACAATGAATACATCAATATCCTTTAAGGTTTTTACAATAGTTTCAAATTGAACCCTACTTTGACATGTAATAATTCTATCATCCTTAAAATATAAAGAATCATTATTAAACATTTCAATACCTTTAACTTTTTTACCTTTACTTATTTCTTTAACAAGCATATACATTAAAGTAGTTGCACCTGCATGAGGAGTTCCATTTTCTATTCCAATGATTATTTTATCAGTCTCAAATCTATTACTTGTTTCCTTATTTGATACAATACTATCAACCTTTAAAAAATCATATCCTTCTAAGTATTTTCTAACATCATCAAAAGTATTATTTCTTTCTAAAAGTTTATTAACAGCACTATCGCTTGTTGCAAAATTATAGTAACCTTTTTCAATCAATTTACCCAAAAATTCTTTACTATTAGCAACAAAACCATCATTTAACAAAATAACCACATTACTTGGATCTTTAAAAAATTCCAAGAAATTATATAAGTAATTATCATCATAATAGTTTTTTATAGATGTCAAATCTATTATAGCTTTGTCAAAATTAACATTATTTAACTCTCTATCTAAATCTTCTCTAGTAAATTCACCAACTAAAGTTTTAACCGTATTAACAGAAAGCATATTAATAACATTACTATTTTCATTTTTTATTATTATATACATTTTTTCAACCTACTTACTATTTAAATCAAAACTTTCTACATATTTTACATATTCAGCCTTACCTCTATTAATAACAAAACAGAAATTATTTGGTACATCATCTCTCATATTAGCAACTTTTTGACTTATATTAATTGAGTATTGCTCATTAATTCCATTACCAAGCCAAATACCAAAACTCTTATTAATATTATTTCTATACCAAGATTCACTTTCTACTTTTCTAATCTTATCGACACTATCAACTATAATAAAATTAATAATATCTAAATCCTTACACTTTGTAAACATATCTTCAAATATTCTTTTATTATCAATAGACAATTTACCCATTAAATCATCAATACCAATTATCATACAATAAATAGGTTTAATATTACTTAAGAAATCACGATTATAATTATTATCTTTATACATATCATATAAGTCATTAATATAATTACATAATTTTTCTACAAAATCATCAAAGCTACCATCAACATATTGATAATATTTACGACTATCTTCATTAACTTTAAAATCAGTACTATTTATAACTATTAACTTTCTATTTTGCTTAAAAATAATTTGATTAATTAATGGATTAATAAATTTATCAATAGACAATAAATCTAACGTACTTATTAAATTAATTATATTCTTTTTAAAATCAAATGTACTGATATTAAGACTATTTTTATTTATACCGATAGCAATATCGCTTGTTTTATTTAATATTGTACTTACACTATTTTTATCAACAATTTCAGGTAACACTGGAATTTTTTTAACTTTAAAATTATTTTTATTAAAAGTACTAATCTTATTTGCAATGGCTTCATTCATGTTTGTATCACTTATAACTGCACTTTGAAATTCATAAATATCATCTATCTTAACAATACCTCTACCAAAATTTTTAGCAGGGTAATTTCTTCTAAATCCATTAATAATACTAGAAAAATCATCTTCATTATTTTGATTTAAAGCATATATTAAAGAGAAATTTTGTCTTAATCTAAATCTTACCCCATTAGGTGTATTAACAGTTAATACAAAATAAATACCATATTTATAACATTCTCTTGTAATACTATTTAATGTATCTGAATATTTATCATAAGCCTCAATATAAGCCTCATAATTATTAATTATGACAACTATATTAGAAATCTTTCTATTACTATTTTTAATAAAATTAACAAAACTACCACCATAATTAGCAAATAATTTTTTTCTTTCATTTATAGTAGCATTAAGCATTTTATATAAATTTTCAATTCTTTCTTCATCATAACCAGAAATAATATCACCAACAATTGCTGAATCATTAAAACTGTTAAGAGCTCCACTACCAAAATCAATTATATAAGTACTTACCTCAGAAGATGAATAATCATTCATAAATGAATACAACATTGTCATAATAAAGTTTTCTTTACCACTACCAGCAGCACCATAAATTAATACATTACCATTTTCAGTTAAAGGTACTGTCAAAACATTTTGTTCTTGTTTGTTTGGAACATCATATTCACCAATAATAGGATTTAAAATAAAACTATTCTTTTTAAAACTATATTTTTCTCTCAAACTATCAACCAATATAATAGGTGGTAATTTAGGCATCCATAACTGTTTACATTTTATATTTTGTTCTTTAGCAAGATTTGACAAATATTTAACAATATTAGATAGTTCTTCACCATTATTGTTTGCAACAACATTAACTTTTGGTTTAGTATCTACTTTTCTAGTAACATATCCAATATTATTTATAAAATCTACTGAACTATCAACATCTTTTTTTATGTTATCAGACGGAACATATGTACCTCCAGCATAAGCAGCCTGTCCAATTGTAAATACCTCATCATATCCGACTTGAAAATAAAATCTACCTGTTTGTTTTAAAAATGCTGCATCATTCTTTTTAATAACTTCGTTAGAATCAGATGTATCCTGAACTCTTAAACATACCCTAAATCTTGTATTACTCCAAATTTGCGGATCAACTACTCCACTTGGTTTTTGTGTAGCCAAAATTAAATGTACGCCTAAACTACGGCCAATTCTAGCAGTAGAAATTAATTGTTCCATAAACTCTGGTTGTTGATTTTTTAATTCAGCAAACTCATCACATATAATAAACAAATGAGATACAGGATCAGTTAATATACCTTGTCTAAACATTTTTTGATATTTATAAATATCAACAGTTGATTCCCCACTAATTTCTCTAGCCTTATTAAATAAAGCTTGTCTTCTTTTAAGTTCAGATTCAATACTAGCTAAACTTCTCTTAATTTCATTAGCATCTAAATTTGTAATTGTTCCAACTAAATGAGGTAATTTAACACCCGTTAATTTATTTTCAAAAGCACCAGCAAGTCCTCCACCTTTATAATCAATTAAAATAAATTGAACTTCATATGGACTATAATTAAGTGCCATTGATAATATATAAGTAATAATAAATTCAGATTTACCAGAACCAGTCATACCTGCAATCAAACCATGAGGTCCATGGTATTTTTCATGTAAATCAATAGTAATTAATTCACCATTTCTTCCAACACCAACCGGAGCAGATAAATTAAGAACAGGATTATTACCACTCCATCTTGCCGGACTATTTAATTGTTCAACTCTACCCACATCGTACATTTCCAAAAAGCCAATCTTTAAAGGAAGTTTACCTTCATTATCACTTTTTATATCAATAGGTGTATTAGCAAGAACTCCAACACACTTCTCATAATCAATTACATAACTAAAATCTATATTAAATTGTAGACTATTATTAATATCTAAATTATTTTTAACTTCACCCATAAAGTTATTACTAGTAATTAAACTTAGATCAATAAATGATGTACATTGATCTGGGAAATTAGTCATTTTTCTATCCATCATAAAAATACTAAACCCATTATATTCATTTTCTAATACATTTTTAATAAAATCAATTTCTCTAATCTTTTTAAAACTATCAGTAATAATTAAATATAATTGTTCAAAGTTTTTTTCTTTGTTATTTTTTCTTTCTTCATAAATCCGATTTAAATAATAACAAACTTCCTTATATTCATCATTATTTGTTGCAAAAAATCTAATACTTTTATCATCACTAAATAAATGAGGAGCTAATCTTAAAAATGCCCATTCGTGTTCATGCTCTTCATCTGTTAAAACTACAATCTTTAAATCATCATAACTATGAAAAGCTAAAATTTGTATAATCAATTTTTTAACATAAGCATATAAATAATCATTTCCAATAATTCCACTTATATAATTTGTCTTTAATGAATAAGGAATAGGAACATTTTCTAAAATTTTAGGTTCACTCCCTAATCTTTCAACAAGTTTTTTTAAATTATCTTCTTCTAATGTAAATCTTTCCTCAGGATAATTAATATTAATTTTCATTGGACAATTACCAGTTCCTAAGTTAACTGTTAAATAATCATCATCAGTTACTCTTCTTTGCCACATAATAGAACTTCTGTTTAATATTACATCACTTGCTTCTTCACTACTCAAATAATGCATTTTTAAAATAGAGGTTTGTTCATTTTTAGCCTTACTAATCTCCTCAATTTTACTATCAATATATTTATTATATTTTTTTTGCCTTTTTCTTTCTTTACGACCTGTTTCAAATTTTTCATAAATTCTTGTCATAAGAGGCCATATAAATATACTAGCAAACATTGCACCACAAATAATTAAAGATGGAGTAGCATCCTTCATTGTCATAGTACCACTATTAACACCATTTAAAGTATTATATCCCATCATTAAAGATGTCATAGACATAGTAATCATTGGACCAATTGTAAGCAAAAAAGGACTTTCTTTATTTTCAAATTTAGCAGGTGGTTCATCAACTTTTATATCTAAAGTTTTAAGCATAGGAACAATTCTAGGTTTCTTATAAAAATAATCATTCTCATTATAAATAGGATAATAATTATCATCATTACTTATAGTAAATTCACCGTATTTAGAAGGTATTATACCAGTAGGCAAAATATCTAACTTAACATCATTTAAATTAATATTATTTACATATATAGAATAAGAAACACCATGATCATCACTACCATTAATAATAATTCTTAATCCATTAATAAAAATAATATCTCCAATTTTTAATTCAACTTTATTAAATAATCTTACATTATTTACATAAACATTACCCTCATTATTAATAACATATATTTTATCATTTTCTTTTTTTATATAACATTCTACATCTTTACATACAGAATATTTTATAAAACATTTTCCACTTTTTCCAATAGAAAATCCTTTTTCTAATTGTTCATTAATCTCATAACAATTATATTGTTCTACAACAGGAGAAACATATATTAAAAAAGTATCTTTATCATATTCATTTTTAACTTTATAAAAATTATAATTGTCTAAATAAACAAATGGATTCATCACATCATTAACAACAACATAAGCATTATTATTACTAACAAGTTTCCATTTACCATTATCAGAATCAATTAAAATTATATTTCTTTTATTTCCATTAATATCAAATCCATCAATCCAATAAGAACCTTTAATTTCACTAGGAAAAATAAAATCTCTAATAGATCCATTTCTAATTACAGATACTCTCATAAAGTTAACCTCCTCTATCATAATAAAATTATACAACATTATTATTTTTTTATAAAGAAAAACATACAAGCAATATTCTCATATGTTTAATAATTAATTATTAAAATTAATAACTATAAATTTATATAAATTTTCATTAATCAACTACAAATTAAAATAGTTATTACCACCATTTACATAAGTTACTTTATCTGGAATTCCATCTACATAACCAGCTCCATGAAATGAATCGCGATCATGTGACGGAATTCCAGATAATAACACATCACAAACAGCATCTTTAACCTCATCAGGAGCATTATCTAAAAATGGACTATACCTTTCATACAAAGCACCCTCATACTGGTTTGAAGCAAATATCTGTTTTATTGGATCGCCTTTTTCATCATAAACATTATAATATTTACCACTATTAGCTCTATTTAAAGCTGAACTCATAACATTAGCAGCCTCATAATATATTTCACCACTTTTATGCTCACCTAAAGGAACATCTTCACGAGTTACAATAGCAAACAACTTATTTGCATCATCATCAGATAAATTATATGCTTTTTTTAAAGCATCAATCTTTTGATTTAATAAATCTCCATCAATAGTAAAATTTTCATCTTCACCTTTCTTTTTATAATAATCTCTTGTTTTAATATCTCCAATTAAATCACCACGATAGTTATTAAGAAAGTTATCCGATCCTCCAACTCTTGAATTAAAAACTTCTATTGAAGGTAAATTTAGTTTTAAATAATTATCAATTTCACCAAATTTATTTGAATATATATAATTCTTTTTAATTTCTTCACAAGTCGATTCAGCAACTGAATATTTATTTTGAATATATTTGAATGCATCATCTTCAGAATACCCTTTATTAATTAAATTTTCATATGATTTGGTCATTTTTATAATAAAATTATTTTCATAATCAAAATCAAATGCAGTAGACTCACTAAATCCTGTATTTTTTTCTAAATCTTTCTCCATCATATCTAAAATTTTCTTTGTAGGTCCAAGAAGTTGTGAATATATTTCATTTAACATATTTATTAAGTTAGTTTTCACATTTTCTAAAACACAACTACTATGAGGATCTTTTTTAGATGCATAAATTATAACATCACGTAACTTGGATGAACTACTATTTGCAAATGCAACAATATCGTCACAAGCATCACATAAATCATCATATCCCAATTTTAAATTAGAGTAATGTACTTCCATAAACTATTCATCTCTCACTTTTTTCTTAATGATGCCTCAATATAAGCTTGCGAACGTTCGCTATAAAGAGAAGCAAGCTTTCCAGTATAACTATTTATACTTTTAACTGAATCAGTTATTAAAACAGAAATCTTATCTATTTGTTGATCGATTATTCCTTGATTACCAATAATATCATCCATTAATGTAAAACCAATATAATTTTTTTCATCATCTACGTATCCATTTTTGATCTTCACAAAAGCATCATTCAAACCATTTTTTATATTATTATTTAAAATATCTTTTAATAATGATAATTTTTCATTTAATGTTTTATAATCTTTTAATTTACCTTCATTTAAATTAATATCACTTTGAATTTCGCTTATACTTCTTGCCAAATATCATCAACTCCATTTAAATAAGTACCAAAATTGATCCATTATTAATATTAGCATCTTTTATTAATAAATTTGAATCTAATTCGATTCCACTTTCTCTTTTAATTAATCTAAGTGTTTCCAAATTAATATCATTGTTATAATTACTTCTAATGTAATCTAAAATAATTTTTTTTAAACTACCAACTTTAATAATATTAGGTACACTTAAATCAAAACTAATATCATATATTGGTAAAGAAACACTTACTAACAATTTATTATTCATATATCTTCACCAAAAAATATTACTAAACAGAAGCAATATTTTTACAAGCTATATCAAGATTACTTATTGCATTACTTAAATAACCATTACATCTTTCAGCTTCTCTAGCTAATTCATAGAATTGATTTTCGGAACTAGATCTATTAGCACCACTCAACCAATTTTGAAATAGTTCTTCTACTTTTGAACATACCAATTTATAATATTCATTATAATTATCTTTAAAAGTTCTTAAGCTAGTTAAATCACTCTCAGCAGCAGGTTCAACATAATATTTATCAGTACTTTCAACATAAGGAATTGTTGCATACTCAATATTAGGTATCAAATTAGTTCCTATTTCTCCCATACCACCATTCATATGTCTTATAGTTTGAACCCTGATTACATCATTAGCAGCATTATAAGATGCCTCTAAATTACTATTAATAAAAACAGCTAAATAACCATATAATCTAATCAAATTATTAATATGAATCATTGCATCATTTCCAACCCAATGAATTTTTAACTTGTTAATAATATCCTTCAAATCAATCAATAAAACATTTCCATTATCTTTTAAAAGATTATTTAACTCAGTACATTGTGTATACCCAGTATCTAAATTTTTAAAACTTATATTCCCATTCATCTTTATATCTCCTCCATATCTTAAATAGGTTATACCTAAAATAAAGTTATCACATTAATTAAATAAAATAAATAATATTATATAATTGTTTACACTTTCTATACATAATTATTATGTTCTCTCAGATTTAAATCATACAAAAACTCACTAAACTAGTGAGTTTATAATCCAACATAACCACCAATTCCAAAAGGAATTCCCGTAACATAAAATAGTAATATAATAACTATCCACATTAATAAAGTTCCTAATGAATAAGGTATTAAATATTTAATATTTCCAAATAATCCTTCATCATTATCAGAAGTATATAATTCCATAAATGCTAAATAGATAACAAAGTAAGCCATAATTGGTGTAATTCCATATGTAACACATTCCCCTGCTCTAAATACTAAAGTAGCTAGTTCTGGAGTTAATCCTTCATTCATAAATAATGGAACAATTGATGGACTAAGAATAGCCCATTTGCTAACTGATCCAGGCAAAACTAATGTAGATAAAGCACTAAAAACAAAAGTAATTAATACTAGCACTATACCACTTAAACTACTAGAATTTACCACATTAGCAAAATATGCAGTTATAAGAGTTCCAATATTACTTGATTTAAAAACAAATATTAATGTAGAAGCAAAGAATAAATATACTAAAACATTTCCAATTTTATCTAAGCTATAACACATTGAATCAAATAAATCTTTCGCATTTCTTATCTTTTTAGTCGCAACACCATAAGAAAATCCAAGAATAAAGAATAGTATAACAACAACAAATACATACCCTTGACTAAAGAAACTATTATACCCAAATAATTTATCAATATAATATTTTTGACTATAATCTAAGAAATTTCCTCCTAATGGCGCATATGGAATAATATTATAAATAATTATAATTAAATATATAAAACCAAAAAATAATGAAATTAATAATCCTCTTTTTTCTTTTTTAGTTAAATAATCTTCTGTTTCAGTCATTAATTCATAATGTCCAAGTTTTGGAATTGTAACTTTTTCAGTAATAGAAGATATTATCGAAGCAAGTATTATTGAAGCAAGTATCATAACCACTAAAAACGCAAATACCCCAACATTATAATCTTTAGATAATAAATTAGCGGCTTGATTAGTATAAGCAACTAAAGATGTATCAATACTACTCATAAATAAATTAATTCCATAACCACATGCTATTGATGCAAATGCACATATTATACCAGCTTTTGGATGTCTCTTACCATATTTAAATAATAAAGCTGCAAGTGGTATATAAACTATAAATCCTAAATCACCAGAAATAGACGATAAAATACATATAAATGATAAAACAAAAGTAACAATCTTTTTATTAGTTTTTCTCGTTAAAATATAGAAAAAAGAATCTAAAAATCCTGTTTTATCCATAATTCCAATACCAATAAGTGTAATAATTAACATTGATAATGGTGTAAAAGACGCAAAGTTAGAAACAGCATTACTAAATATAATCTTTAATCCATGTAAACTAAATAAATTTTGACTTGAAACTAACTCTCTAACATAAGTACCATTATTAGATATTTTATTATACGTAGTAGTAACATTAAATAAATTTAAAACACCACTTAATACTATAATAGCAAATATTAATAAACAATAAGAAAATATTGGATGTAAACTATGTTTATTTCTAATCTTTTTTATCCTCTTCATTAACTATTCTCCTTAATTTTTTTTCAAATTCTAATCTATCCATCATAATTTCATGATTACAATTTACACATTTAATTTTAATATCTACACCTGTTCTAGTAATCTGCCATAAATTTTTTCCACAAGCATGATCCTTTTTCATAACAACGTAATCATTAATTTTATATTTCATATTAATCATCCAAATCTATATTTAATAATTCAAAAATTCTATTTAAATCTTCTTCTCCATTAAATGGAATTACAATTTTATTATCGGTAACATTAACGCATACCCCTAATTTTTCTTTTAAAGAATTCTCATAAATTCCATATTTATTAACTTTAATAGATTGTCTTGTCATTGGTTTTCTTTTAGGAATAGACATATCTGAACTACTTATTTCCTCAAGTTCTCTAACAGTTAATTTTTCATTAGCAACCTTATTTGCTAATGTATTAACAACTTCTTCATCATCTATTTTAGATAAAACTCTAGCATGTGAAGCACTTATATCTTTGTTATTAATCATTTCTTTAACCGGATTAGGTAAATTTAAAAGTCCCAATGCATTTGTTATATATGATCTACTTTTTCCAAATTTTTTAGCTACTTCTTCTTGACTCATACCTGTATTTTCAATATATTTTTTAAATCCTTCAGCTAGTTCTAAAGGTGATAAGTCCTCTCTTTGAATATTTTCTAAAATAGCAATATCCATCATTTCTTGATCAGTAAAATCTTTAACAACAGCCGGAATTGTTTCCATACCAGCTAATCTACTAGCTTTAGTTCTTCTTTCTCCAGCAACCAATTCATATCCTTTAATACTTTTTTTAACAATAATTGGTTCCACTACTCCATGTATTTTTATTGATTCAGCAAGTTCATTTAAAGCTTCTTCATTAAAATAAGTTCTCGGTTGATATGGGTTACTTCTAATTTCTGAAAGTTTAATTTGTTTAATTTCATCATTGTTACTAGCAGTATCAACAATATTTTGTTCAAACGCATCTAAATCAACATTTTCACTTCCAAATAATTGCTCTAACCCTTTACCTAAAGCCCTTCTTTTATTCTCCATCTCTTTCTATAACCTCCTTAGCTAAATTCATATATGCAAGTGCTGCTCTACTATTAGGTTCATATTCATTAATAGGCATACCATGACTTGGTGCCTCAACTAATCTAATTAATCTTGGAATTATAGTATTAAAAGTTTTATCTTTAAAATATTTTCTTACTTCTTCAACTACTTCATATCCTAAATTTGTTCTAGAATCTAAAAGAGTTAAAAGTACACCTTCTATTTTTAAATTAGGATTTAATCTAGTTTGAGTCATAATAATAGTGTTTAAAAGTTGACTAATTCCTTCAAGCGCAAAAAATTCACATTGAACAGGAATAATAACAGAATCACTTGCAACTAAAGCATTAGTTGTCAAAACACCTAAAGAAGGTGGACAATCAATTATTATATAATCATAATTATCTTTAACTTCACTAAGTGCATTTCTAAGTTGTTCATTCTTTTTAAATTCAGAATCATTATGTCCTTTTTCTAATAACTCATAATCAATACCAGCTAAATTAATAGTAGCAGGAATTATAGAAAGTAAATCAAAATTAGTCTTTTTAATAGCTTTTTTAATCGGACTATCCCCATTTAATACATCATAAATACTGGCTTTAATTTCCCCTTTATTTACACCTAAACCAGTAGTAGTATTACCTTGAGGATCTAAATCTATAATTAAAGTTTTTTTACCCAATTTACCTAATGAAGCTGCTAAATTAATACTTGTAGTAGTCTTTCCAACTCCACCTTTTTGATTAACTAAAGAAATTATTTTTGTCATATTACCACTCTTTTTCTATCACTTTTTATTTTATCATATATAACCAAACTTGTGTAAAAAAATGTTCTTTAAATAACAAAAAAAGAACATTACTTTTCAGTATTGTCCTTTTTCTTTTTAGTTTTAGCTACTTTTTCTACTTTTTCACCGCTAACTTCTTGATCATCTTTTGGTAAATGTCCATTAGCAACTAAATAATCTATTTCTTCTTTTGTTAAAGTTTCTTGCTCTAGTAAACTTTCAGCAATTAACTTTAATAAATCCATATTTTGTTTAATAATTTCGGTTGCTTTAGCATGACATTCATCAATAATTTTACGCATTTCCATATCAATCTCATTAGCAACTTCATTAGAGAAATTATGTGATTTATTATAATCTCTGCCTAAGAAAACACTTCCTTCTTGTTGTTCAAATTGTAATGGTCCTAAATCACTCATACCATATTCAGTAACCATCGCTCTAGCAATTTTAGTAGCCTTTTCAAAGTCATTATGTGCTCCAGTAGTTATTTCACCAAACACTAACTCCTCAGCAGTTCTACCACCAAGTAAACCAGTTATTTCTTCTAATAAATCAGTTTTAGTAGAACAAATCTTTTCTTCACTTGGAATCATCATATTATATCCACCAGCAGAACCTCTAGGAATAATTGTAACTTTTTGAACAACATTAGCATGTTCTAATTTAAGTCCAATAACAGCATGTCCTGCTTCATGATAAGAAACAAGTTTTTTATCATTTTCACTATATTTTCTTGATACCTTAGCAGGTCCCATTAAAACTCTATCAGATGCTTCATCTATTTCCGCCATTCCAATAGCTGGTAAATTTCTTCTAACAGCAAGAAGTGCTGCTTCATTAAGTAAGTTTTCTAAATCAGCTCCACTATATCCAGGAGTACGTTTAGAAATATTTTCTAAATTAACATCACTACCAAAAACTTTATTTTTAGCATGAACATTTAATATAGCAAGTCTTTCCTTTTGATCAGGTAAACTAACTGTAACTTGTCTATCAAATCTTCCTGGTCTAAGTAGTGCCGGATCAAGAACATCAGGTCTATTTGTAGCTGCAATAATTATTATTCCTTCATTAGCGCCAAATCCATCCATTTCAGTTAATAACTGATTTAATGTTTGTTCTCTTTCATCATGTCCGCCACCTAAACCAGTACCTCTTTGACGTCCAACCGCATCTATTTCATCAATAAAAATTAAACATGGAGCAGTTTGCTTAGCTTGTTTAAACATATCTCTAACACGAGATGCACCTACACCTACAAATAATTCTACAAAATCAGAACCACTTATATAGTAGAAAGGAACATTTGCTTCACCAGCAACAGCTTTAGCAAGTAATGTTTTACCAGTTCCTGGAGGCCCTACAAGTAATACACCTTTAGGAATTCTAGCACCCATTTTTTGAAATTTCTTTGGATTCTTTAAGAAATCAATTAACTCAGCAACTTCTTCTTTTTCTTCAGTTAAACCAGCAACATCACTAAAATGAGCTTTAGCTTCTTCACTTAATTTAGCTTTACTTCTACCAAAATCCATACTATTATTATTACTCTTACCTAATTTAGTAAGTAACCATAGCATAGATCCAACTAATAACACAGTAGGAATTACATTAAGTAATACTCCCCCAATATTATTTCTTTCTGGATTTTCTCCAGTAACCAAAGTAATATTATTACTTTCTGCATACTCAGTAACTCTATTTACTACTGATTCAGATAAAGGTGCATTGACTTCAAAACTTTCTTTATCTGAATATCCATTTAAAGTACCAGTAATATAATAAATACCAGCACCACTCTTAGCAGTTATTTCTAATTTATTTACATCCTGTTTATCTAATTCAGATATAAATTGATCATAAGTAAGCACATTAACTTTGTATTGTGATAATTCATAAAATGTCATAATACCAACAATAACTAATAACAATACTAAGTAAGGCATACTTTGTTTAATATAATTATTATTATTTTTTTTCATCATTATTCTCCTTTTTTATATACTTGATTATTATATCATACTCTTCATTAATTTGCCTATCAAATTTACTCTTTTTAACACCAGGTATCCACAAAATTTTTCCATCATCATCACAAACTATCGGATACCTATCTCTATCTAATTTGTTAATCTTAGCTTCACTTAAAATCTCACCAACTTTTTTACTACCATTTTTAAGTTCAATCCTGTCACCAAATTTTCTAGATCTAACATGAATTGGTTTCTTAATATCACTCGAATTTAGTCTAATAATATAATTACTTTTAACAATATCAGTTGAATATACTTTAAATATTTTACCCAAACTAAGATCTAACTCATCTTCAAGAATATAATCATAACTATTAATTTCTTCCTCATCTTTAATTTCAATCTTATTATAAAATTTATATGCTAACTTTCCCTTAGTCAAATTAACAACCATATTAGCTTTATCACTATAAATAAGATTTAAAACTAGTTCCAAATGTTTATCTTCTATATAACTAATATCATCACCATATATTTCAAATAATATCTTCTGAATTAGTAATCTAACCATAAAAATGGGTAAATTAATAACATCATTAATATCTAAATACTTCTTATCATCATAAAGAACACTTTTATAACCAATTACTTCTTCATCAACATAATGATAATAATCAATTATATTATTGCTAAACTTTATGAATTTTTTATGAATTTTTGGATTGATTTCTTTTAGTTCAGGTAATATTTTATGTCTATAAATATTTCTAGTATGAACAAGATCTAAATTAGTTTTATCAATTGCATACGGTATATTATTTATTTTATTATAATTATCTATATCATCTTTAGTAACAAATATTAAAGGTCTAACTAAATTATAATTATTAACTTTACTATTAATTTCAAATCCAGCATATCCCTTAAAAGAAGATCCTCTACTAATTCTCATCAAAATAGTTTCCATTAAATCATCACCATGATGAGCAGTAAATAAATAATCAGATTTATACTTTTTAATTATTTTATCAAAAAATTCATATCTTTTAATTCTAGCAATATTTTCAACATTTCCCTTTGGATAATTATTAATTACAAATCCTTCAAAAACTAATTTACTTTGTTCACAATATTTTTTTAATAATTCATATTCTAAATCAGATTCTTCCCTTAATTTATGATTTACATGTGCAACTATTACTTTAATTCCTAATTTATTTAAAATATCCAACAAACACATTGAATCAGGACCATAAGAACAAGCCAAAACAACATTAGAATTAATATTTAAACTTTTAATATAGTTAATAACTTCTTCCATATTTCCTCCAATTTCAATAAGTAGTTTACCTTAATTACTAAAATTTGTAAAGATAGTAATAAATTAACCGTAAAACGGGTATCCGTGCATAATTCCTTAATAAATTAAGTAAAATACTAATAAAGAAGTAAGGAGAATACAAATATGAAATTTAAAGAAGCTATAAGCAAAAGAGTAATTAATTTGTGTAGTGAAAGAAATATTACACCAAATAAATTATCCGAAATGTCAACAATTCCATCTTCAACATTAAGGGATTTAATAAACTGTAGGATAAATAATCCAAGTTCTTTTGTAATTTATCAAATATGTAAAGCATTAAATATTTCATTAGAAGAATTTTTTAACAATGAACTATTTAACTTTAACAATTTAGAAGATTAAACATATCTAAAAAAATAGATATGTTTTTTATTTAACCAAATAAAAATCTCATAAACACTAAGTTTATGAGATAAAACTGTAATATAAAACCTATCTTTTTGAGAATTGTGGGGCTCTTCTGGCCTTTTTAAGACCATATTTTTTACGTTCTTTAACTCTTGGATCACGAGTTAAGAATCCGTTAGCTCTTAACACTTTACCATAAGCATCATCTCTGTTTTGATCAGAATCTTTGTCATATTCTTTTAAAGCTTTAGCAATAGCAAGTCTAATTGCACCAGCTTGTCCAGAGAATCCACCACCATTAACTTTAACAACAATATCAAAAGTATTTTCGTTATTAGTTAAAACTAAAGGTTGTTTAACATCAAGAACTAAAGTTCCATAAGGCATATATTCATCGATATTTTTTCCATTAACAGTAATTTTACCTTTACCAGCAGTCATTCTAATTTGAGCAACTGATCTTTTTCTTCTACCTGTAGCAGTAATTTCTTTCATCCTTAATCCTCCTAATCAATAGTTATAGTTGTAGGTTTCTGAGCAGCATGATTATGTTTATCATCAGCATACACAAATAACTTACGGTACATATCTCTACCTAATGGTCCATTAGGAAGCATACCCTTAACAGCTCTTTCTACCATTTCAACTGGATATTTTTCAATCATAGTCATAGCGTTTCTTTCTCTAAGTCCTCCTGGGAATCCAGAATGATTGTAATACATCTTATCATTTAATTTGTTACCAGTTAATTTAACTTGACCAGCATTAATAATGATAACATAATCTCCACAATCAATATGAGGAGTAAAAGTAGGTTTATTTTTTCCTCTTAAAATATGAGCAGCTTTAGTAGCAACTCTACCTAGAGGTTTACCAGCAGCATCAATAACATACCACTTACGATCAACAGTTTCTTTAGTTTGCATAAATGTTTTCATATTTCTTAAATCCTTCCTTTATCAATTACCTCAATTATCACCCACATAAAAATCAGTAACCAATAAAAATGTACCAATATGAATTATATGAGATCCTTACCTAAAAGTCAAGAAAAACATAATAATATTTTAGTCAAAACCCAAAAAAGTAACTATAAATAGCTACTTACATCACTTATAATATCTAAAGCATTTAATTTATAAAGCATTTTATTATAATTTAAAGCTTCTTCCATAAAATATTGTTCTTTTTTATTTTCTTTATTTATATAAATATTTAAATATTTCGCATTACTACTAGTTATTATATTACTAATCTCTAACTTTTTAATTATATTCTTATAACTCACCCTATAAACTTTACTAAAAATATCAATTTCTTCAAAATTAATTTTTTTTCTATTTTCTCCAAATTCATTAATTAAAGATTTAGTTGGAACAAGTAAAGATAAGGCAAATGTATCAGTTAAATTAGATTTATTACTTTCATTAGAAATAATTAATAGTTCACCTAAAAACTTAGCCACATTAAATCTTTGAGAATAACCATCATATTCTTTAGGAACAATAATAACTGGAATATTGTTAATATTTTCATAAAATCCAATAAATCCTTCCGTAACGCTTAATTTATCCAAAGTTAAAACAATAATGTCATGTTGTTCTAACAAATAAATTAGATTATAAATAGGTTCATTAATAGGGATTTGAAAAAATATCCTTAACTTAGTAGCCAAACTTTCTGACTCATTAACTGTATTAATAATATGAACCCCAAATTTATTAACTAACTTAATATTTGACTTATTTAATAATTCAAAATAATTGTCAACTTTATTTTGAATTAAAGATTTAATTTTTTCTATCTTTGCTTCACTAACACTAGTACCAACTCTTAAATTAGTAAACTTAATTGATGCTGTATCATCAACTCTTAAAATATCATCTAAAGTAACATTATATATATCAGCAAGCTTATTTAATTTATCTAAAGAATGATTGACTTTATTTCTTTCATATTTTAACAACCCCGGAGCAGATAACCCCACTTTACTACCAGCATCAGTTAATGATAAATTACATCTTAATCTAAATAACTTTAAATTATCTCCTATACTTTTCATATAACACCTGTTAATATCTTTCTAATTAAATTCTAACAAATTAACTCAAAAAAATCAAATTAAAATTTTTTAGGATTTTTAATTTACATAATAAATTTATTGTGTTTTAATAATTGTAAAGGGTGGTAAATAATGTACGAAAATAAAATGAATTTAATTAATAATTTAGCTAAGGATTTAATATACTTTTTTAAATCAGAAAATAACGTTACTTTAAGTAAATTAAAAAAATATTTATCTAATAGTAATAACTTAAATGTCAACATAGATAGTCTAATTAATTTATTAGAATCTAATGGAATAATTTATTATTATAATGATAAATATAAATTATTTAAAGAATATACTAATGAAAAAGAACTAGAACTTAAATTAAAGGAAAATCCAAATCTAATTAATGCGGAACTTATTAGTAACTTTAATATGAATATTAATAATGAAACAATCCCCAAAAAAGATTTATTTTCGTATCTTCTAAATTACACTGGCTTTAACAAAACTATTAATGATATTTTATTATTTTTAAAGCAAAATAAAATTATATTTGAAAAAGATAATATTTTATACATATCATTTAATGATAATCAAGAAAAAGAATTAATTAAAGAATTAAGATCATCTAATATTAAAGATTATACTAAATTAATTGATTTTATAAAAAATACTAAAATGGTAAATATAAATAATTTTGTTTTAAAAATAATTAAATTAACAGATATTCAAACTAAAATACACGATATAATAGATGAATTAATCAAAGAAGATATTATTTATGAAACAGAAAATGAATATATAAATTTATTTAATAATCAAATAATTGAGTTACCACTAAATACATTAATTACTCGAAGCTTTTTAACTGAATTAATTAAAAATGTTAAAGAATATTACACTAATCAAAAAGAATCAAATAAATCAGAATTAACCAAAATTATTAATAAAATTACTCCACCAAATTCAATATCAGCAGATAATTTAATATCTATTCTTGAAGATGAAGGTATTATTTTCGAATTAGATGGTATTTATAAGTTAATGCCAACTGATTATCGCATTGGCAAAATTCAAAGTAGTGCTAAAGGAAATCCATATTTAGTTCTTGATGATGGAACTAATTTGATGCTAAATAAAGAAACAATAAATGGTGCTTTACCAAACGATGAAGTAATATATTATCTAAACACAAATAAAAAACCAAAAGAAGGAAAAGTAATTAAAATAATTGAAAGAACATCATCTCCCGTTCTTTGTGAAGTAAAAGAAAAAGATGGTAAAAAAATATTAGTTCCACATAATGTTAAAGGTGTATTAAACTTACGAGTAAATAAGAATGAACTTAAAAATTTATTAAATGGAGATTATATATTAGTTAAACCAGATAAAGAAAAAATAAACGATGGTTTTAACTGTCATCTAGTTAGTGATAGAATCATATTAACAGATACTAACTTAAGCCCAGCCCTAGCATTAATTGCAATTGAACATGAATGTAATCCTGACTACTGTGAAGAAGTATATGAAGAAATCAAAAATATTCCTGATGAAGTATCTAATAGTGATATTGAGTCTAGAAAAAATCACGATTTTAGAAATAAAACCATCTTTACAATTGATGGTATATCTACAAAAGATATGGATGATGCTGTTGGAATTGAAATTCTTCCTAACGGAAATTATCAAATTACTGTAAATATTGCCGAACCAAATCATTACGTAAAAAAAGGAACAGCAATTTATAATGAAGCAATTCAAAGAGATTTTACCCTTTATATGCTTAACACAGCAATTCACATGTTTCATCCAAAACTAGCAAACGGAATATGTTCACTTAATGAAAAAGTAGATAGATTAACTAAAACTGCAATTATTGAAATAGACCAAGAAGGAAATATTGTAAATTCCAAAGTATGCAAATCAGTTATTAATTCTAAAAAGAAAATGACATATGACGATGTCAATAGTATCATAGAAAATGAAGTTACTCCAGAAGGATATGAACCATTTGTTAAAGATATAACTCCAATGAAAGAAATTACAGATAAAATATGGGACAAAAAGGAAAAAGAAGGCTTACTAGAACTTAATGCTGTTAAACATGAGGTAAATATTGATAGTAATAATAATGTAACATTAGTTGAAGAAGAACGTGGGCCAGCCCAAAAAATGATTGAAATACTAATGATACTTGCAAACACTGAAATAGGAACACTTCTAAAAAATTCACCAATGCCTGGAATATATCGTGTTCATGAAGAAAGTGATAAACAAAAAATTTACACATTATGTAGTCTATTAGAAGATTTAGGAATACATATTGATAGAAAAGAAATTGAAAAAGATCCAAGAATTGTTAAAAAAATAATTAAAGAAGCTCAAAAATTTAATAATTCTCAAGTTGATTTAATTTGCAATCTAATACTTCAAACATTTAAACGAGCTAAATATACAACAACAGAAGGAATGCATTGGGCATTAGATTTACCAATTTATACACACTTTACAAGTCCAATTAGAAGAATAGCAGATTTTATAGTTCACGAATGCTTAGATGATCTATTTGAACTATACGATACAGATGAATTAATAATAAGAGATAATTACAAACCAGTAAAATACGAAACAAATATTCCTAAAAAAGAATATGCTTTAAAGAAAATGGAAATTGATGAAATTGCCAGAGAAGCAACACGTAAAGAAAGATTATATGATCAAGCTGAAAATGAAGCCGCTAAATTAATCTTATTAGACTCTTTAAAAGAACAAATTGGAACTAGCTATAATGCCACAATTCAAATGATCTTAGGAGATCACTTAGAAATTAAAACTGAAGAAGGAATTGAAGGTATTATTTACTTTAATAACATAAATGGAGACACATTTGATTTAATTTCTAAAACTAAAAAACGTTTCTTAAGAGGACGTTACACTGGTGAAACATATAAAATTGGAAACGAAGTAAATATCACAATGATTAACATAGATGAATTCTCAAGTGATATTGAATTTAACTTAAATTATAAACGAAAGAATCTTGCATCAAGAGGGAAAGTATTAATTCAAAAACCAAACAAAAAATAACCTATGAACTAAATCATAGATTATTTTTTTATTCATTAATATTTAAATTATGTGCTTTAATATAAGAAATAAATTTATTTTTGAAATTAGCAAGTTCTTCATTACTTAAAGTATGATCTTTAGAGCCAACTACATAGCTAATAGTTATGTTTTTATTTTCTCCATTATCATAAATATCTTTTAAACTTCTCTTTATAATTAAGTCATCACTAAATCTATCAAGTATTTCTTCAACATCATTATATAAAGTATTATTTTTTACAGTAATAGTGTAATCAAGAATTACACTTGGATACTTACTTACATCTTCATAAATATATTGTTTATCATCAATTTCTTCAAATAAATCAAAATCTATATCAGCACAAACATAAGTCTTTTTCTTACCAATCTCTTTAGCGATATTCTTGTTAAATACACTAATCTTTCCAACTACAACATTATCAACAATAACATCTAAGGTTAAATCTTTAATATAATATTCTCTATTTAAACCAAGTTCGAATTTAACATCTACATTTTTAACTGACTTAAATAAATACTTAACAATATCTTTTAACTGATAATAAAGATTAGCCTCTTCATTCATACTATCACATAATAATATATTTAAATGTCTCTTTGACTTATTATCATCAATAATAGTACCTATCTCGAATATTCCAAATTTATCATAATTATTTGAATTATTAACACTTGCTTCTAATAAGCTTAAATTTAAATCATTTCTTAAAATATTATCATCATTTTTACCTAATAATTTAACATTTTGAACATCAACATTTATTTTCTTTAAGAATGAAGTCTTATTCCATAAATAAGAATGAATCTCGTGTAAATTATATTTAGTAGCAAGTAAATACTTAACTTTATACTCTAAATCATAAGTTTTTTCTGGATTTCCAAAACTCATAGCCATCTTAAGTGGTACATGTTCAAAATTTTCATATCCATACATTCTTGAAATTTCTTCAATTACATCAGCGGCAATTGTTATATCTTTTGTTGACCTAAATGTTGGAACAGTTATTTTAAATTCATTAGGTGTATTTTTAACAATAAAATCTAAAGATTGTAAAATATTTATAACTAACTCATCACTAATATTAAATCCCATATATTTATATAAATAATTTTTATCTAATATAATCTCATTTTCTTTTTGAATTGTAGGATATACATCAGTAATACAAGAACCATATTCTGCATCTGGATTTTCATCAAATAACAACTTAATAAATCTTCTAGCAGCTGTAATTGCCATATTAGGATCTAAACTCTTTTCGTATCTTGCACTTGCTTCAGTTCTAAGACCTAATCTAACAGCAGTTTTTCTAACAGTAGATGCCTCGAATGTAGCAGACTCTAACACGATTGAATCAGTATCTTCTAATATTTCGCTATCTAATCCGCCCATTACTCCGGCAATTGCAAAATACTCACCATCATTCTTAATCATTAAATCATCTTTAGTAAGTTTTCTTTGAACTCCATCTAAAGTAGTATAAGTATCAAAATCATTAGCAAGTCCAACCTCAATATCTTTAACAACTCTTGAATCAAAAGCATGCATAGGTTGACCAAGTTCAAGCATAACATAATTAGTTAAATCAACTAGTAAATTAATAGAACGCATACCAGCATAGTATAAAAATATTTGCATCCACATTGGTGTTTTATTATTAGTAATATTTTCTATTTTAGTACCAACATATCTATAACATAATTTCGGATTATCTATTTTAATATTTAAAGGTTTTTTATCAACAATAGTTCTATCAAGTTCTAAAGGTAATAAATCATGTCCAGTAATTGCTGCAACTTCTCTAGCAATACCATAATGTCCCCATAAATCAGGTCTATGTGTTAAAGATTTATTATCAATCTCAACAATTATATCCTCAATTGGAAATAATTTTTTAATATCTACACCTACTGGAGTATCTTCCGGAAATTCGATTATTCCAGAGTGATCATCAGAAATACCTATTTCTTTTCCACTACACATCATACCATAAGACATTATACCAACTAAAGGTCTAGGTTCAATAGTAATACCACCAATATGACCACCTACTTTAATACAAGCACCTATCATTCCAACTCTTACATTCGGAGCACCACAAACAATTTGTAATACTTCATCTCCAACATCAACAGTTAAAACATGTAATTTTTTAGATTCTGGATGATTAACGCAAGTTAAAATCTTACCAGTAACTATTCCATCAATATCTTTTCCAACTTCAGTTACACCTTCAACTTCAGCGGTTCTAATAGTAAACTTATTCCATACATCTTTAAAATCAATAGAATCACTATCTTTAATATGTTTTTTTAATATATTACAAGAAATTTTCACTTTTAAACACCTACTTTACATTAAATTTTTCTAAGTATCTTAAATCACCTGAATTTAATACTCTTATATCACCAATTTTATATTTCATCATTGCAAGTCTTGTTAAACCAAGTCCAAACGCAAAACCTGAATATTTTGTACTATCAATTCCGCCTTCTTTTAAAACATTTGGATGAATCATACCACAAGGACATAACTCAAGCCAACCTGAATTTTTACAAGTAGGACAACCCTTGCCATCACAAATAGTACATGAGCAATCTAATTCAAATCCCGGTTCAGTAAATGGGAAATATCCCGGTCTTAATCTAACCTTAACATCCTTCTTAAATACTTCTTTAAGCATACCTTCCATAGTATAAATTAAATTAGGTATTGAAATATTTTCATCAATAACCATTCCTTCTAATTGGAAGAAAGTATTCTCATGACAAGCATCTAAATCTTCATTTCTAAAGCATCTTCCTGGTACACATACTTTTAAAGGTGCTCCATATTTTTTCATACCTCTTACTTGTACAGCACTAGTCTGAGTTCTAAGAAGCATACCATTATCTAAATAATAAGTATCTTGCATATCTCTAGCAGGATGTGTTTTAGGAATATTTAAAGCCTCAAAGTTATAATATTCACTATCCATTTCTGGACCAGCCATAACCATAAATCCCATATTTTTTAAAATGTCAGTAACTTCTCTACCAATAATTGTAACAGGATGCAAAGATCCATAAGTAACATCTCTATTAATAGTTGGATCAAACTTATCACTATCACCATTTAAAGCATTATCTAAACTATTACTAAATAGTTCTTCTAATTGTTTCTTTACTTTATTAAATAATGGTCCATATTCTTTCTTTTCTTCTAAAGACATATCTTTAATACCAGCCATATACTCACTAAGTTCACTTTTCTTACCTAAAAATAAAGACTTAATATTTAAATAATCTGCCTCACTTTTAATTTCTTTAGCTTTTTCTTCCGCATTCTTGACAAGTAAATCTAATTTTTCCTTCATAACTTTTCCCTCCAAAATAAAAAGTTCACTAATCTAAGGGTGCAAAATACTGCACGGTACCACCTTAGTTTATGAACTTTATTCATACACTTTAATAGGTTAACGCCCTAAACGATTAACGCTCCTATACTGAAATTCATTAATTACTTATATTTATAGATAATCTCAGCTATTATATCTATTCTCTTTAAATCCATAATTAACTACTTATATATACTCACCGCATTACAAAAACTATTCTATCATTTAAAATTTCATATTTCAAGAACTTTTATTTAATTACTCACCACTTACCAAGTTTTATTATTTAATAATTTTAAACCCTAAATCTTTTAAAAATTTCTCTATTACCTTTCTTGAACACCCCTTTCCCTTTTTTTCAAAATATTCATCACTCCACTCATAATATACTATATTTCCCTCACGTCTAAAATTTTTTTCTAATGAAGGATCAATTTGTTTGAGATATAATTCATTATTTGATTCTGTTTCCATATAACATGCAATAGCTTTATCATTTTCAAAAATATAAGTTGTACGTAACACAAATTGATTTGCATAACCTACAAATTCTGCTTTTAGTTCATCATATATAATTTGACTGCCATCTTCAACACTATTTTCAACATTTATTTTATTGTTAGAACAACCAACACTAAATAATAAAATAAAAACAATTAAAAATAAAAAATTTCCCCAATTCATAACACATATTACCTCTATAGACATAATATCAAAATTTAAGTTAAAAGTCTTTAAATTGTTAATTATCTATTAAAAAACAAATAATATAAAACACCAAAATTAGAAAAATATTTTAAATAGCCTATTTTACTAGCGTTTTAACCTAAAATTTAACGTTTTAACAAGATTTATGTATATAAAACAAAAAAAGTAAACAACTAATGCTTACTTTTCCTCTAATTTAGACTTCAAATACTCTCCAGTAAATGATTCTTTAACTTTAACAATTTCTTCTGGTGTTCCTTTAGCAATAACTTTACCACCATCATCACCACCATTTGGACCAATATCAATAATATAATCCGCACATTTAATTACATCTAAATTATGTTCAATAATAATAACTGTATCACCATTATCAACAATACGTTCTAAAACAACAAGTAATTTCTTAATATCATCAGTATGTAAACCAGTAGTTGGTTCATCTAATATAAAGACACTCTTACCAGTTGGTTTCTTTTGTAATTCTTTCGCAAGTTTAACACGTGCTGCTTCTCCACCAGATAAAGTTGGTGCACTTTGTCCAAGCTTAATATACGGAAGTCCTACATCTATCATAGTCTGTAATTTATTTTTAATCTTAGGTACACTATCAAAGAATTCAATAGCTTCACTAACTCTCATATCAAGTACTTCTGCAATATTTTTACCTTTAAATTTAACGTCTAAAGTCTCACGATTATATCTAGTACCATGACATACATCACAAGGAACATAAACATCCGGTAAAAAATGCATCTCAATTTTCTTAATACCATCACCTTGACAAGCCTCGCATCTACCACCTTTAACATTGAATGAAAATCTACCCTTATCATAGCCTTTCATTTTAGATTCTTTCATCTCAGCAAATAAATCACGAATATCATCAAATACTCCAACATAAGTTGCTGGATTACTTCTAGGAGTTCTACCTATTGGTTCTTGAGAAATATCTACTACTTTATCAACGTTTTCAAGTCCTTTAATCCCCTTATTTTTTCCTGGTATTACCATTGTTCCGTAAACTTTAGCTCTTAGTGCTCTAACAAGTGTTTCCGTAACTAAACTTGATTTACCCGATCCAGATACACCCGTAACCAAAGTCATAGTTCCAAGTGGAAATTTAACATTTATATTTTTTAAATTATTTTGACTAGCACCCTTTATTTCAATAAATTTTCCATTACCTTTTCTACGTTTTTTAGGAACATCTATTTTTAATTCACCAGTTAAATATTTTCCCGTTAAACTATTCTTGTTTCGCATTACCTCTTCAGGCGTTCCAGCTGCAACAACCTCTCCACCTTGATCACCAGGTCCCGGTCCAATATCAACTAAATAATCAGCAGCTCTCATTGTATCTTCATCATGTTCAACAACAATTAAAGTATTTCCAAGATCTCTCATTTCTTTTAAGGAATTAATTAATTTATCATTATCCCTCTGATGTAAACCTATACTTGGCTCATCTAAAACATATAAAACACCAGTTAATTTACTACCAATTTGAGTAGCTAAACGAATTCTTTGTGATTCACCACCAGATAATGTACTTGCTTCTCTAGTTAAAGTTAAATAACCAAGTCCAACATTATTTAAAAAGCTTAATCTATTTTTAATTTCTTTAACAATTAAACTAGCAATATTTTCTTGTTCTTTGGTAAGTTTTAAATTATCAAAAAAATCTATTAAATCTCTAATACTTTTCAAACACACTTCATAAATACTTAAACCATTAATCTTAACAGCTAAAACATCATCAGATAATCTAGCACCATGACATTTCTTACAAGGTAAATCAACCATATATGAACTTAGCCAATCTCTTATCCACTTACTAGTAGTTTCCATATATCTTCTTTGGAAATTATTAGCAATTCCTTCATATGTATCTGTAACATATCTCTTATTACCATTTTTACTTACGTATTCAAAATCAAATAATTCATTACTACCATATAAAATTATATCTAATTCTTTTTTACTAAGTTCAGATATTTTCTTATTTAAATCAATATTATAATATTTACAAACAGTCTCAAGTTCAGTTAAAGCAATATTTTGATCTAAACTAAATCCTTTAATTGCTCCCTCATATACTGATTTATTTTTATCAGGAATAAGTAAATCAATACTAATATTTTGTTTAACACCTAAACCTTTACATTCAGGACAAGCTCCATATGGGGCATTAAATGAGAATAATCTAGGTTCTAATTCAGGCAAACTAAAGTTACATTCAGGACAAGCATAATGTTCACTCATTATAAATTCTTCACCATCAATTACATGTATTAAAACCTTACCACTTGCCATCTTTGTACTAAGTTCAATTGCTTCAAATATACGACTTCTTTCATCCGGATTAACAACAATACGATCAACTACCAAATAAATATTATCTTTCTTATTTTTTTCTAAGACAATATTTTCTGATAAGTCATGCATTTCTCCATTAACTCTTACTCTAGTAAATCCTTTTTTTCTTAAATCATCAAACAAATCTTGATGAGTACCTTTTTCACCATGAACAATAGGAGCAAGAATTTCTAACTTAGTTCCTTCATCCATAGCTAAAATCTTATTAGTCATTTCTTCAATACTTTGACTAGTAATTGGCACGTGATGATTAGGACAATATGGAGTTCCTACTCTTGCAAATAACAAACGTAAATAATCATATATCTCTGTTACAGTACCAACTGTACTTCTTGGATTATTATTAGTTGTTTTTTGATCAATCGAAATACTAGGAGATAATCCTTCAATAGAGTCTACATCAGGTTTATCAGACCCACCTAAAAACTGTCTTGCATATGCACTTAAAGATTCAATATATCTTCTTTCTCCTTCAGCATAAATGGTATCAAAAGCAAGGCTACTCTTTCCCGAACCAGATACACCAGTCATAACAATTAATTTATTCTTAGGCAATTCTAAATCAATATTTTTTAAATTATTTTCTCTAGCACCTTTAATTATAATTTTATCCATATTACTTCACTTCATTTCAGTAGTATTTTACCACAAAAATTAAAAATTAAACAATTAAAAAGATCATGTTTACACATGATCAATTTGTTAATTAAATTAATTATTTAAATTTACATATTTTGCCTGAATTGTAGGTCTGTTTCCGTTTATAATTGAATATTCACCATAAACTTTAACTATATCACCATTTATAAATCCTTTTTCAAAAGAACTATCATTAAATTCGACATTGACAAGGCTTTCATAACCATCATCAAATAAATTTAAATCTAATACAATATTCATAGAATTATATAAACCATCATTAGTTCCTGTTACTTCAACAACTTTACCAACTAAGGTTACATCACTATACAAATATTTTTTAGGAACTCTAACTAAATCTTCATAACTAACTAATACACATTTTTGTGTATAAGATTCATAAGTTTCTTTATTAATTACCTTAGTATCAATAAAGTAAAAAATTAAAATACAAAATAAGAATACAATAGCAAGCACTGCAAAAAATATAAAGTCACCAGAAGTACGTTTATTTCTTCTACGACAATTAGGACATATAGTCATTCCCTTATCAAAATATTTACCACAGAACTTACATTTTTGTTTATTTGTTAAATCTTCTACTTCTTTAATTGCAGTTTCTTTAATTTCTTTAACTACATTATCAATATCACTCTTTACTGTTTTCTTAACTGTTTCATTTAATTCATTAATTTTTTTAGAAGTATCTTTTTTAGTTCTAGTACTCTTTTTAACTACTTTTTTAGTATCATCTTTATCCATTTTTATCCTCCATATCCTATCTTAATTATAGACTATTATTAAACATAATTCAATCTCTAATTATTTCATTTATTAGACGGGTAAAACTAAAAAATGAATGGATTATGAAAAACAAATCATATTAATAAAACGTAAAAAAAGTTAATAAAGTGAGTGTTGGTTAAAATGAATTATCAATAATAAAATAAAACAAAGAAAACAGTAAAGAAAAATATTAAAAATGTAATTATAAAATTAATTATTGAATATAAATTTTCCCACACAATAATTTATATAAGTTGTTGATGAAGATGAAATAAACTTTGATATCAAACTAGGAAACATAAATATTGTTAAACAAACAGACAATACAATACTATCTATAACAAATCCTGCTGTTCTACTAACAAAAAACATTATAAATCCCACATTATCCTTATTTTCAGCTTTATACACAAACTTTTTATTTAAAAAATATAAAATAGTAACTGTTACAACAAAAGTAATAACATTAGCAATTAAATAATTAATTTGTATCCTATCATTTAAAAAGTAAAATAAGGCAAGTTCAATAATTCCACCAATAGTTCCTACAACACAGTATTTTAAATATTGTTTACTAAAAATATTTTTAATCATCTAAATCACCCAAATAATCATTTAAGATTTTGAATAAATCTTCACTATTTTTAGTTTTACAAATTTCATTTTTTATATACGCACTTTTTGGCATTCCTTTAATATACCATAATGCATGCGTTCTAATTTCAAGTATTGCTTGTTTTTCTGAAGTCGAATCTACTAATAATTGATAATGTCTTTTAAACATTTCTATTTTTTCTCTTGCACTTGGTTTAAGTGGAATAATTCCTGACTCTAAATATGATACGCATTCATTAATAAGCCAGGGATTTCCAAGTACACCTCTACCTATCATAACTGCGTCACATCCAGTAAAATCTAGCATCTCTTTTGCTTTTTCAGCACTTGTAACATCTCCATTACCAATAACAGGGATGCTTACCATTTCTTTAACTTGTTTTATTATATTCCAATCAGCATTTCCGCTATATCCTTGTGCTCTAGTTCTTCCATGAACCGTGATAGCGCTAGCCCCTGCTTCCTCAATAACTTTAGCAACTTCCACTGCATTAACACTATTTGCATCCCATCCACTACGAATTTTAACAGTTACCGGAACACTTACTGCTTTAACAACAGCACTTACTATTTCTTTTATTTTATCAGGATTTTTAAGAAGTGCACTTCCAGCCTGAGATTTAATAGCCACTTTAGGTACAGGACACCCCATATTAATATCAATAATATCAGGATGCATTTTATCCTCAACTAATTTAGCTGCTTTAACAAATGAATCAACATCACTACCAAAAATTTGTTGAGCAATTGGCCTTTCCATATCACTCATTTTTAACAAATCGAATGTTTTTTCACTTCCATATACTAAAGCCTTATCACTAACCATTTCTGCAAATATAAGCCCGGCTCCCATTTCTTTAATAATCTGACGATAGGCTGTATTACTTATGCCTGCCATTGGTGCAAGGACTACCTGATTTTTAATTTCAACATTACCAATTTTCCACTTCATAAAAACATCACTACACTATAATATTATAAAGTCTTTTTAAATTCAACAATATCTCCTTGATGTAAGTCATATAGCACTTCTTCATCTTTATCAATATGCATCTCAATATAAGAATTATCTAAAATCTTAATCTTCGCATTTAAAAGTTTAACACCATTTTTAAATACATCAACAACTTCTTTATTTACTAAATGCATTTTAGTTGCTGTTTCAGGATCCATATGTATATGAGCATCTGACATAATTAATCCTTTATCCAAAGATACACTTCCTTTAGGACCAATAACTATTATTGGTAAACTATCATCTAAATCTCCACTTTGTCTTCTAGGCGGAATTACTCCTAGTATTTTAGCATCAGTATCATCAATTTCAATTTGATTATAATTTCTAAAAGGTCCAACAACTCTAATATGATTAATTATTGCATCACCAACCTTAACATCTACTGTCATATTACTAGCAAATTGTCCAGGTTGATTTAAATAATTTCTTACAGTTATCTCCTCATCACCAAATAATTTCTTCCATACTTCTTCAGTTAAATGTACATGTCTATTACTTATTCCTACTGGTATATTCACAATATATTCACATCCTACCCTAATTAAATTATAGCTTTATTTAATTTAACTTTAAACATTTAATTGTTAAATATGTCAACTATTTTCTTATTTGACGCAATTTTAGCGGGAATAAAACTTGCAATATAACACAAAAATAAACTTAAAAAGAACAACAAAATAATATTTAATATATCTAAACTCATAATATGTTCAAAATTAATATAACTATACACAAATTTATTTATAACATTACTTACTAAAAGAATAAATATCATTGTTAAATAAAAAGAACACATACCAATTATTAAATTTTCAACAATAAATAAATTTTTTATATCTTTATTCCTAAATCCAATACTTTTATATATACCAATATCTTTATTTCTCTCCATTACCGATATATATGAAATAACAAATATCATAATCATCGATACAATAAGACTAATTACACTAAATAAAATTAATACCAAACTTATTCCATTTACCATTTTTTTAGTTAAATTAACAACTTCTTCCGCATTATCAAATATCTCATAATCTTTAAGCAAATCTTTAATTTTATTTTTAGCTTTTAAATTATTAGCATAAATATAAATATCAGTTATTTCATTATCAAACAAATCATTAGAATATAAAATGCCACTCAAAGATTTAAAATAATCATTATTTGACTTAACTATTCCAGTAATTATTAACTCCTTATCATTTACCTTAAAAACATTATTAATAAGTCCATTGTTCGCCACATCTAAATAATTATATAATTTATCACTTATTGAATCTTCTTCATCATACATTATTAATACTTCATTCTTATTTTCAGGCATTCTACCACTTACCAAATAAAAATAATTATTTGAAGGATTAACATAAGATATACTTTTAAATTCATAATCAATATCTCTATAATAAGTAATCCCATTAACATATTTTTTATCAATATTATTAACTAAACTAATTAATTTATCATCTATCTCATTCGTAACAAAAGAACCTTTTTTAACATTAACACCATTCTTATTTTCAACTTTATTACTAAAATCATCTACATAATTATTTTTACTTATAACTAAGGGATAATTAAAAAAGGATGATTTATTTAACGAATCTAATTCTTTATTAAATCCAGTTTTAATTGATAAAACAATTTCTAAACTTAATAATCCAATTGTAAATGCAAGAATAGTCAAAATATTCCTTAACAATTTATTATTTAAATTTTTAATTGCATACTTAACTAATTTTATAAATGATAATTTAATCTTTCTATTACATTTTATTTTGGAATATTTATTTTTATTTATAATTTTTAATTTACTGCATATTTTACCATCATTTATTTTAATAATACCATCAGCAAAAATATTAGCTAGTTCTATATTATGAGTAACAACTATAACCAATTTTTGCTTAGATAAATTCTTAAGTATTCTCATTACACTACAGGCATTTTCCGAATCAAGTGCTCCCGTAGGTTCATCTGCTAAAATTACTCTCGTATTTTGTACTATACATCTCGCAATCGCTACTCTTTGTTTTTCGCCACCACTTAAAGATATTACCTTTTTATTTTTTAAACTATAAATACTTAACATTTTTAATATTTTATTCACATTACATGGACTTCTTATTCTTCTTAGTTCAATAGGTAATAAAATATTTTCTAATACAGTATATTTATCAATTAAATTATAATTTTGATTAATAAAACTAACCAACTGATTACTATAAAAAGAACTATCTATATTTTTTATATTATTTCCATTAAAAATTACCTTTCCACTATCCGGCTGTTCTAATCCACCAATAATATTTAAAAGAGTTGTTTTACCACTACCAGATTCACCAACTAAACATATAAGTCCTTTATTTCCAAACTTCAAATTTATTTTCTTTAAAACATCTCTATCATATTTTTTACATACATTTTTAAGTTCAAGCATTAAATCCATCCCCTTACAAAATGCATTTTATTATACTTAAACTTATCATGCAAATAGCAAAAATTTAAAATTACTATATCTAAATTTATTAATTTATCTAACAAAACAAAAAAATCTGTATCATTTTTAATACAAATTTTTTATTTCTTACAAAAATAACAAAAAACTAAAAAAATTATAATAAATAAAATTCCAACAATAGAAAGTATAATTTTTTTCTTATCATCCAACTTCTTAATTTTTATGGTACTAATAAATGATAGTCCAACTAATATCATAAAAATAGAAACAATTTCAGGATAAAATCTAAATTTAATTACCCATAAAAACACAAAAACAATTGGATAAAATATTGCAATAGAAGTAATTGGCATACCAACAAAACATTTTTTATCAGCTTTCTTACATATATCAAGAGTATTAAAGTAAGCAAGTCTAATCATTCCACATAAACTATAAAATATTAAAGCAACCCATCCAAAATAATAATTCTTTGGTAAAATGTTAATTGTATAAACTAATGGAAATACTCCAAATGAGATCAAATCAGATAGTGAATCAAGTTGTACACCATATACACTCTGCATTTCACTAGACTTTCTTCTTCTTGCTAACTTTCCATCAAAAGCATCACATATCCCAGCAATTATTAAACAAAATATCGGAATAACTTTACTACCATTAATTGATAAAATACATCCTAAAAGAGCCATAAAAGTACCACTCATAGTAAGTAAATCACAATCTCTATAAAAACCTATAAACTTTTTCATACACTCACACCCTACTTCTTAAACACTAATAATTTGCTAATCAAATAATTTCCAATAATAACAACAACTTGAACAATTACTTTAGCAATCATATCGTTTATATTTAAAGTTTTAACAAACAAAATCATTAACAATGTATCTAATACCAATGTAATAACCCTGCTTCCAGTAAAAGAAATAAACTCTTTAAAATAATTCTTATTTTTACTATTAAAAACAATAACTCTATTAGTAAAATAAGCAAATAAAACAGCAATAATCCATGATAACACATTAGATACTACTAAATCAAGATCACATACTTTAGCAAATAAAGCATAACTTAAAATTGATATAATAGTCGTACATCCACCTATAAATAAATAATTAATTACTTCTAAATGATTTCTATAAAACTCCCATAATTTTCTAAATAAAGATTTAACAGAACTTGGCTTATATTCTTTATAATCAATTAAGTTTTTTCCCTTAACTACATATGCTTTATTAGCAAGCTCTAATATATATTTATCATTAAAAGGATTATCACTATAACATTCTTCAACTAGACAATCTTTATATTTTTTATTAAAATTTTTAACCTTAACATCTTTACTATTATTTTTACCCTTAAACTTACCATTTTTAATATTAACCTCGGATGCAATTAAATCTTTAACACCTAACTTATCACAAACAGGCTCAAGTAAGAAATAAGGGCTAGCGGAATTAATAATGTCATTTTCATGATTGTTGTCTAAATAAAATTTCTTAATATTCTTATAATGTTCATTCCAAAATTCATTAACAACTTTTTTACCATCATCAATATTACTTAAAAAACTAAATAAAACTTCTTTAAATTCAGTAATATCTATAACTCCAAAAAAGTATTTAATAAAACTTCCCATTATTTTTAATATGTTTTTAAATTTAACATAACCTTTTTTATAACAATATTTTATAAAATCTACACTTGAATCTCCATCATAAATGGTATCATCAAAATCGTACATATTTATTTTCATATAACATCACATTACAATCATAACAAAAAAAACACTAAATTAATAGTGTTTACAAATTTTTAACATATAATACAATAAGTTTATAAAATATCTAAGTTTTTGTACTACTAATAAAAAAACTCAGTTTGATTAACAATTAATTATATCAATACTATTTAAATTTAAGAGAACAAATAAGTTTCTATAATTTTTCTATAATATCAATAAGTTTTGTATTAAACATTTTATTATTTGACTTATACTTTTTAGGATTAAATTTTTCAATATTAGTAATTAATTTATCTAATTCATCAATTTTTCCAGTTAATATATATCCCTCATTATAAAATTTATCTACAATTTGTTTTTGATGATCATTAACAGCTTCACGATACTCACTCATTCTAGGAAATGCAATAATTTTTTTATTATTTATTAATCCATCAAATATACTTCCTACACCACCATGAGTTATTAGAATATCACAATCTTTAACAAATTTTTCATACTCATCAAAATTTAAATGATTTTTAATTTTATAATTTTTAGGAACATAATCACTTGAATTAGACTGAACCGCAACATCTTTAATAATATTTTCATCAATAAGTTCGTCAATTTTACCAAGTAATCGATTAAAATTTTGAGTACTACTACCTAAAGTAACAAATATTTTCAATATAAACCTCCTATATATATCGCATTAGGATATAATTTAAGCATATCTTCCCATTGTACTATAAATACATCAGCAAAATTATAAACAATTCTTCCAGCCAATGATTTTGTAGAAATATTTGCATAAGATTCTATATATATAATCTTCTTGCTAAATAAATATCCAATAAAACATAAAGGTATTGCAGTATGAGATCCAGTAGAAATAATAACATCAGGATTAAAATCTAAAAATATATTTAAACTCTTGAAGAAGTTATAAAATATACCATATACATAACTTAACTGATACCTAGTTGTAGCCATCAAATATTTAGTTTTATATTCTAAATTATTATTACATTTTTCCGTAACCAATAAAGAATTATAATTATTAATTGTATCTTTAAGTTTCAATAATTCATTTAAATGTCCACCTTGACTAGAAACAAATAAGCATTTTTTTTTATCTTTTTTATACAAAATTTCATCTATAAAATTTTTCCAAATAAATTTAACATTTTCATAAGAATAATTTTTAATTTTATTTGAAATATTAAATTCATATTTTCCATCAAAATAACAACATATTGTATCAGCCATTTCTTCTAAATTACGATTTTTTATTAAAATACCAGATTTATCATCAATAATTTCTTTTGCACCTAATGCCGAATCAAAAGCTATACAAGGAATTCCATAACTCATTGCTTCCAATAAAACTAATCCAAAAGATTCTTCTAAAGATGTCATAACGTATAAAGAAGAATTGCTATAAATATCTTTTAATTCATCTTGAGTTAAAAATCCAGTTGATTTTATATACCTATTTAACTTGTATTGACTAATTAATTGTTCTAATTTTTCTTTTTCTTCTCCATCACCAACAATAGTTAATTTAATTTTACTATTTTTTTTATGTATTAAATTAAACACTTTAATCAAATCATCATAACCTTTTTCTTTAGATAATCTACCAACAGAAATAATATTATAATTTTTACATTTATTTTTATTAATAGGAATATTACTAACAATTTGAGGAATATATTTTACAATTACTTTTTCATTAACAAATAATTTTACATAATCATCATATAAATATTTACTAGCCGGTATTAAATAATCAATATTTTTCATTGATTTCTTTAACAATTTAAAATATTTTTTATTATTATGATGATAAACATGTTCTTCTGCAATCTTTATTGCAAAACTATTACCGTATTTATTTAATAATTTTGTAAAATCAATTCTAGATGAAATAACAATATTAGATTCACAATTATAAATATAATTACTTACTAACCACTTTTTTAAATATAAAATTTTAACTGATTTAATACCCTCTACAAATATATCTTTAATATTTTTTCGGCTAATAGCGCCTTTAAATTCATTACGATTTGGTTTCAAATTTGACAAATATTTAATTTTAACTTTGTTATTAACCTTATAAGGAATATAATCGTACAATTTATAAAGAGATACGATTTCAACCTCATAAAATTCACTTAACATATTAGCTTGATCAACAATAGATTTTTCTACGCCACCATATCCTAAATGAAGTGCCAAAATTGATACTTTATTATTTTTATTAAGTTTCCTACCTACACATTCCAATTCTTCCGAAAAAAGTAATAACAATAATGCTAAATATATTGATACAGCAGGAGCGATTAAAACATGACCACTAAAAGTAGAAACTCCAAGTATAAGCATTAAAATAATAAACAAGTAAAAAATATTCATATTTGTTTTATTAAAATTAATAATAAACAAATAAAATACAATTAAAAATGGAAATAAAGAAATTAATAATCCAACAATTCCAAAATGAAAATATAAATCACATATATCAATTTCAATTAATCTAGCTACATTAGTATTATTAACTCTATCTGTGTTAGAAAAGCCAATTCCAAACCAAATATTTGAATCATTATCCAAATCATTATATATACTTATAGTATTAGCAAGAAGCATATCTCTACCACTAACCAATGGTCTAATAATTTTAGTCATCTTATTTTTTTGGTAAAAAATATTTAACATACCTTGAATTTCTTCAACTTTAGCTTTATTATTATCATCAATTATAATGTTATTCTTATCATCATTATAATAATTATTTTTCATATATTTATAGTTATAAACTGCATAAGAATTTATCGTTAAAAAAATTGAAAAAGCAAAGACCAAAAAACATTTAATAACAACATTATTTATTCTAAATTTATTTTTGATAATACTAAATATAAACGATATCAATGTAATTATTAAGCATCCAAAAGTTGCAACCTTAGTACCTATCAACATTATAATAAGTATAATAGGGAAAAGAATTAAAAATGAATATTTACTCTTTTTGATAAATAAGTAAGCAAAAGGAAAAAGAATAATCATAATATTAGCAATTTCATTTCCTGCATAGAATAATCCAATATAACCTTTTAAATGCATTGGATATGTAGTATAAGATATACCAAATATAGAAGGAATAATTAATAAAACAACATAAATAATCAAACTAAATTTAAAAATTTTAAGAATAGTACTTTTTGAAATATTATTATCATCAAAAAAACACAATAATCCTATAAAACAAATTGGAAAGTAAATTAATTTAAATAAAAAAGTAAATTCCATTAATATATAATTAAAATCAAGAAGATCATTTTTAGTCAAAAAATATGTAAACATATATATTGTTATAAGTACTAAAAAACCAACCGAAATTTTTTTAAACTTCGATCTTGATTTTAATATATAATATATAAAATATAAAAGTAATAAACTTTTAAATATTATACCAGGTGTAATACTAAAACTAATATTTCTTGTAATTAATGCTGTAAACAAATCTATAAATGGTAATAGTATAAAAAGAAAAGATATTTTACTTTCTTTTAACATAAAAACCTCCACTATTAAGTATTATTTTTAAATATCATAAGACTTATCAATTTCTTTCAATTCCTTAAATGAATCTATTTCTATTATATCACCATCAAAGCATTCTCTTAAATAAATTTTATAATTATTTTTGCAAACATCTAAAATTACTTGTTCCCAATATTTTTCTTTGCCACCAGGCATATTAAACACTTTAGTTATATCAGAAGAAATTTTTTCACCATCAATTGCATCATAATATGAAATACCATACATTTGATAACAATTATAGCCTCCTTGTTTTTCCCTTACTATAATCCCATTCTTAACATCAATACACCAGTCATCAGTAACACTAACTTTTTTTCCTAAAAAATTTGAATGATACTCATATTTTCTAATTATATTTGGATTATAAAGTAATAAATCAGATTCTAATACATAAGAATTTTTTAAGAAATCCTTAACAACATAAGCAGAAGATATATTATTCATTTCATTATAAAACTTATTATAAACTAATTTAACATTATTATATTTTTTTAACAATTCATCAAATTGTTCATGTAAATATCCAGTTACTATTACAATTTCAGGAATTTCAGCTTTTTCTACAGCATCAATTAAAGTTTCAATAATTCTCTTGCCATTAACTCTAACTAAAGGTTTAGGTGTATTTAAAGTAATAGGTACCATTCTAGAACCAAATCCAGCTGCTAAAAAAACAGCTCTTTTAACTCTATACGGTTCTAAAACATTAATACCTTCAGTAGTAATATTACCATCATTACTTACAAAATTCTTTTTAGTCAATGAAATCATTGCCTTATTAACAGTTCCTAAAGATAAATTAGTTAATTTAGAAACTTCACGCTGTGAACAACATTTATGTTCTCTTTCTAAACAAACTAATACCTCAAATTCATTTTCATTAATCATTAATATATGCCTTCTTTCTATTTTTTGATATAAAAATATTACAAATAATTTTAACAAATAAATTAATAAATAAGATTATAATAGAAACTATTGCAGCTTCTCCCAACATCATATTTCCTTCATAATTGTTAATTAATAATGAAATAGGCATTGTTGAAGCATTATATAAGAATGTTACAGCCGAAATTGTAATCATACTATTAATAAAAAAATAAGAAAACATCTCTATAATAGTACTTTTGGTACAAGGAATAATTACATCATTAATAATTTTAAATTTATTAATATTTAATGTGGACGCAACAACTTCAAAATTATTGTTAACTTTTAACAAAGCATTGTAGGCCATTAGGTAAGGTGATGCTATAAAGTGTATAATATTACATATTATTATTATTGCAAAAGTATTAAAAATAAAAGTTCCCTTAAAACCAACAGTATATGCAAGTCCCAGAACAATACCAGGAACTGCTAAAGTAATTATTGTAAATAAATGAATTACTTTAGACATTTTTCCTTTAATTCTAGCCGTATTATAAGCAGCAAAATAAGAAATAAATGTTCCGATTATTGCCACAAACAAAGAAATAACTAATGAATTTAATAAATAATCAAATATACCATTTTCAAATACATATTCAAAGTGCTTTAAAGAAAACGAATTATTTAGTACAACATTATCAACAAATGCATAATAAACAAATGATTCAAGTACAACAAAAATTAAAATCGTAATCAAAACAACAAATGACTTTAAAAATATAGATAAAACTTTATTAGAACTATAATAATCTTTATTACCAGTATTTTCACTATTATAATCCTTTACAAAAGTATCAACTAAAAAAGAAATTATTGCAGGAATAAGTAAAAACATAGCTATCATAGTTCCTTTTGAAAAATCTAGTAAACCAATAACTTCTTTGTATAAAAACACAGGTAAAGTATTAAATTTTCCACCTACCGCTATTGGAACACCATAATCAGTAAAAATCATAGTAAACACAGTAAATATAGATGATAGAATAGATTTTTTCAAATAAACCAAAGTAACATTTTTAAATATTTGAAAATTATTTAAATTAAGCGATTTTGAAACATAATACATATTATTATCAATATATTTAAATCCATCATCCAACATTAAAAATGCAACTGGAAAAGAATACATTATTGATCCAATTATAATACCAATAGGGCCGATAATATTAAAATCAAAATATCTAGATATGATTCCATTATTCCCAAATAAATTAATTAAGCCTAAGCCATGTGAAACAGATGGAATAAGCATTGGAAGAACAAATACAATCTTAAAAAACTTTTTAAATTTAATATTTATTCTATTCAATGTATAAGCAAGAATATACGCAATTAAAACAGATAGAACTGTTGAGATAGATGCTACTAAAAGTGAATTTTTAGATGCAGTTATAAACGCTTCAGAAGTAACTAACTTTCCAAAAGTATCCCACTTAACGTAAATAAACAATTTTGAAATTGGAAATAAAACAGAAATGATTAGAAATAATAACACTAATCCTCCTGTTTTACTTATTTTACTTTTTTTCATCATATATCAACCTTAACACATTTTTGAATTGATGTTATTTTTTCTTTTAATTGTTTGACTACAAAATCTTCTACATACTTTGATGCAGGATGTTTAAAAATTTCACTTGGTTTATCAATTTGCTCAATACAACCATCATTCATTATCATCACACGATCCGATATCGAAAATGCTTCTTCTTGATCGTGTGTAATAAAAATCATTGTAATATTAAATTTTTTATTAAGTTCTCTTATTTTATTTCTAAGAATTATTTTATTTTCCGCATCCAATGCGCTTAATGCTTCATCAAACAAAATAACATCAGGTTTAAGAGCTAACGTTCTAGCAATAGCCACTCTTTGCATTTGCCCACCAGATAATTCATCAGGATATTTATTAATGTGATCTTCTAAATTAACCATTGAAATAACATCCATTGCTTGTTTATAAGCTTTTTTCTTATCTTTTAATTTGTTTTTCAAAGCATAAGAAACATTTTCAAGAACAGTCATATTTGGAAATAAAGCATAATTTTGAAATACTATACCCATTCCTCTTTTAGAAATATCATATTTTGTTATGTTTTTATTATTTTTTAAAATACTTCCACTAGAAGGTTTTTCAATTCCAATTAATATTTTTAACAAAGTTGTTTTACCACAACCTGATTTACCCAGTATAGATAATAATTCTCCATCACTAACATTAAAATTCAAATTATTTAATACTAATTTATTATCAAAAATTTTTGAAATATTTTTAACCTCAATACTAGCCATTAACTTTTTCCCACTTGCTAATTAAATCTTGTTTGACGCTAACACTATCTATACCATCCATTTTTGCATCTTTTAAATTTGTAGGATAATTTTTAACTTTAACTTCTTGATTTTTAAGAATCTTATCAGGAAGAAAATATTCTTTATCATATTTTCCAAAATCATTCATTAACCACTCAAAAACTTCACGTACATTTTCTTTGTTTTCTCTTCCCTTAATAATACCAAAACTAGTAGTATTATATGGTGCACCAGTTTTTAAAGAAACAATTTTAAAATTATAACCTTCATTAATAGCTTCTACCCCTTGACTTGTCATTCCCATTGCAATAGCTATTTCACCTTGTTTTAATAAGTTTGTAGGCCCAGAACCAGATGTTGTAAATTCTCTTAAATTGTTTTTTAATTTCTTAAAATACTCAATAGCGTTATCTTCACCCATTATATTAACAACATTTAAATAAAATGCATAACCAGTTCCAGAAGTTTTAGGATCAGGAATAGCAATTAAATTCCTATATTCAGATTTTAACAAATCATCATAGGTTTTTGGTACTGATAAATTATGTTTATCAAAATAGTTTTTATCAATAATTAATGCCATAGTATATTTAGTCCAAGTTAAATATCTATTTGATTTATTAACTCCATCAAGATAAATACTTGTATCAAAAGATGATAAATCGGCAAAATTTTCTTCAAGATTGGCCATATGAGCTGTTTCCAAATCAAGAACAATATCAGCTTCTACATTTGTACCCTCATTTTTAATCTTTGCAGCACTATTTCCAGTAGATAAATATTGAACAATGATATCCTTATCAGGAAATCTTTCTGCTAATTGTTCTTTTAAAGCCTTATTTCGATTTTCCTCCATAGATGTATAAATTACAACTTGTCCATCTTTTTTTGAACAACCAGTTGTAATCAATAAAATAAACAAAAATATTAAACATATATATTTTTTCATATAATCAACTCCTATATTACATTTTGTTCATAATTAAACTATATCACCTTTAAATGAACATATCAATATGATAATAAAAAATATTTAAGCAAAAAAAATAAAAAAATAAAAACATGTATTTTCATGCTTTACTTTTCCTTTTTCTCTAATAAATTCTCCTGAATTATGTATCTAGGTCTTGCTTTAGTTTCACTATAAACTTTACCAACATATTCTCCAATTATTCCTAATGAGAACATTTGAATACCACCTAGAAGCCATAATGAACATGCAATAAATGTCCATCCTTCAACTGTAGCACCGCAAATTTTTCTTATTAAACAGTAGATGAGTACTACAAAACTTATCATGCAAATAAATATACCCAAATCAAGTATCATTCTTATTGGTTTTACACTAAAAGATGTTATCCCATCCCACGCAAAATTAAGCATTTTCTTTAATGGATATTTAGACTCGCCTGCAAATCTTTCAGCTCTTTCATAATAAACTATACTTGATTTAAATCCTATTAATGGAAACATTCCTCTTAAAAACAAATTAACCTCTTTATAATTAGCAAAATTATCTAAAACTCTTTTACTTGTTAATCTATAATCAGCATGGTTAAATACAACATCTGCTCCCATAAATTTCATAAACTTGTAAAATGCTTCAGCTGTAAACTTTTTAAAGAAAGTATCATTTGCTCTTGATGATCTAACTCCATAAACAACTTCTGATCCATCATAATAATCTTTAAGCATTTCATCTATCGTATTAATATCATCTTGTAAATCAGCATCCATAGATATTACCACATCAGCATGTTCCTTAGCAGTCATAAGTCCTGCTACTAATGCATTTTGGTGTCCTCTATTTCTTGATAGATTAATTCCACTAAATAATTTATTTTCATCATTTAATTCACATATAATATCCCAAGTTTTATCCTTAGATCCATCATTAACAAATAATACTTTACTATCCTTAGAAATAGTTTTATCTTTAATAAGTTCATTTAATTTAACATTTAATCTCTTACTAGTTTCCCTTAATACTTCTTCTTCGTTATAACACGGTATAACTACATATAATGTTTTATTTTTCACTTCATCCTCCAAATATTATAATTTAATCTATTTATGTTTAAATAATATATCAGTTTTATATATCAAAAATAATATAAATACAAATAAAATTAAATATAAAACAATTGCAATTAAATTATAACCTAAAGCATATAAAACACTTATCACAGAACATAGAATATCAATTCCATACATAATTAATACTGTCTTAGTAGTACTATTATTAAGCTTAAGTAATTGATGATGTAAATGTTCCTTATCAGGTTCACCAATATTTTCTCCCTTTAAATAACGTCTAATCATTGCAAACACAGTATCAAGTATCGGTAAAAATAAAATAAATATTGGAATAATTAAACTTGTAAATGTTGCAGTTTTATATCCTAGCAAAGCTATAATCGCAATAATAAATCCTAAAAAAGTGCTTCCAGTATCACCTAAAAATATTGAAGCAGGAGGTTTATTATAAACTAAAAACCCTAGCGTACTACCTAACATAATAACACATAAAACTACATCAAGCCCATATAACCTATCAAGTAAAACAGCAATAATAGTAATTGTTGCAAAAAATATTGCACTCGTACCACTGGCAAGTCCGTCTAAACCATCAATTAAATTTATCGCATTTATTATAGAAATAATAAAGAATATTGCTAATGGATAACCAAATTTACCAAATTCAATAGATAATCCCAAAGCACTTATATTTGGTAAATAAATGTTACCATAAAAAACAACAATACAAGCAGCAATAATTTGCACTATAAACTTATATCTAGCCCTTATTGGTTTAATATCATCACAAATACCTAATAAAACAATTATAAAACCACCCATTAAAATTGAGATCATCTGCTCGTTTAAAGGAGCAAACAACATATAACCAAACATAAATGATAAAAATATAGCAAGCCCTCCTAATCTAGGCATTGGCTTTTTATGAACTTTTCTCTCATTAGGCATATCTATTGCTCCAATATGTTTAGCAACAACCTTAGCAAGTGGAACTAAACATATGGAACATAAAAAAGTAACAATTAATATTTTAAACATATTATGTCCATTAATAATTATATTCATTCTACATCACACCTAAATAATATCATTTAATTATATTATTGTCTATTTTTTATTATAATCCATTATAAACAAAAATATTTTTTAATAATAAAATTAATTTATTTTTTTTCTAAAATCAAACTTTTTATAGAAGTTTTCTTATAATGTTCCTTTATTAAATCATTCTCGGGATTAAACAATCCAATATTTAAATCAATTAGATGATTATATTCAGCTTCTGTTAACTTACAGCCACACCAAACACGATCTAAAAAATTTTCATAAATTAATTCAACATTAGGAATTAAATAATCAAAATAATCATATCCAAATTTTTTACAAGCATCGTCAAATCTTTTCAGTGGATACATATTATAATCATAATTAATCAACAATTCATCAAAAAATAAACCTTTAAAAAATAAGGATAATTTGTCACCATAAACATACTCCATAACCTTACTCGAAATATATGTTGCTCTTAAAAAAGCATTTCTTTCTTCCGGAAAACAATCATAATAAATATCATAAAATTCTTGTTCATTTTCAAACACATTATTACTATATGAATAAATCATTCCGGCAAAAGAATAAGGATAATTTTTTACTATATAATCCTGCCTAGCATGTGATATTTCATGTATAAGAGTACACATTACAGAATAATAGGAAAGCATATGACGATCGCCAAAATTATATGTGCTACCAAATTCATCAAGCATTTCATAAAATTTTTTTAAAGATATTGATGAATAAATAATCGTATCATCAACATAACAAGAATTAAAATCATTTTCAAATATTTTAGTATTCCCCAAAATAATAACACCATTTTTTAAATTAATTTCACTATTAATTAAACATACATCCACAACTTTATTAACAAATTTTCTATCAACAGGTTTATTTTTATCCTTATAACTTCTAACAATTTTACTAAGTTCCGTAACCAATTGATAATCATTTTTACTTTTATCCATTAAATCTAATTCATTCATACCCTAATTTAATAGTAAACATTAACTAAATACAATCCACAAGCAGGTGCTGTATTATACTTACAATTTACTTTCTCCTTGTCTAACATCATCTTTATATCATCTTTATCAAGTTTATCATTACCAGCTTGTATCAAAGCACCAACCATATTTCTAACCATATATCTGTAAAAACTCTTTCCCACAAATGTAATAGTTAAAAAATCACCTTTTCTCCTAAATTTAATCTTATATATAACACTATTATAGTTTTCTCTTGCACCAGAAGTAAAAGCCTTAAATGAATGAAAACCAATAAAGGCCTTACTAGTTCTTATCATCTTTCTTATATCTAATTTATTATTATAATTATAAACATAATCATTAATTATCGGATCAAACTCACCTAAATTAATAACATATTCGTATTTCTTCATTTTAGCATCGAATCTAGGATGAAAATCATCACTTACTTCTTCAACATAATTTATATGAACATAATTATTTAATACTCTGTTAATAACATCCTTTAATTTTTCAGTTGGAACACTTCCATTTAGTTCAAAGCAAACTCCCTGACTATAAGCATGAACACCTCTATCAGTTCTACCAGCACCTTTAACAGCAACAAAGTTTTTATTTATAATGCCTAATGCTCTTTCCAATTCTTTTTGAACAGTATCATAATCTTCTAATCTTTGAAATCCATAAAATTTAGATCCATCATAGCTTACGCTCGCAAAATATTTCATTAAAAAACACTCCTATAAATATCCTTTAATAAATCTTTTCCATCTAAAGTGTATTCCAAATTAGCTCCCTTCTCATTTGCTAATCTTACAAAATTATAAATTGGAGGTTCTTCAATATATTCCTCTTTAATTGCGTTAATAATACTTCCCTGATATTTAATAATTTTATTTTTACAAACAATAACATGTTTAACTAATTTGTTCATAAAATTTACATCATTACTAATTACAATAAAATTAATATTTAAAGAAGCTTTAATAAACTTAATAAGTTTAATAATTTTTCTCTTATACTTACTATTAAATCCAACATCAAAATAATTTAAAATCATTAATTTAGGATTTTTACTAACAATATCTAATAATAACAAAATTTTATATTCAGAATAAGACAAGTCACTTATCTTTTTATTTAAAAATTCACTATCTAAATCTAATATTTCAAAATAATCTTTATTATATTCTAAATATTTTTTAACTTTATATTTAACATTTATCTCATCTATTTTAATATTATCAATAAGAATACTTAAATCATCTATCTCACCATAAAATCCAACTAATTGTTTAACTGCAAAGTATCCATTATTAGGTTGATTAGAATACATTACTTCCATAATTCACCAACTAAAGAATTAATATCAAAATACTTTTCTTTTAATAAATCATAATAATTTAAGTTATTTGATAATTCTGCAATAAACGGCATATTCATTCCAATTTTACTCAAAACTTTATCATTAGATAAAACTTCTAAAGTATCTTCATACATAACTGAATGAAAATTATCTAGTACAACTATTTTAGTTCCTAATAAGAGTTCTTCACTATTACTTGTTACATTAAGTATTGAAATCTTATTTTCTTTTCCATATTTAACGATCTTTAATTTATCCTTATTATCTAAATAAGTAAGCATATCATCAATTCCAATAATTCTTGGATTAATAATTAATAATGATAATATTTTAATAAAAGCCTTTTCACTTCTAGTAGTTTGCCCTATCTCTTTATCAATGATATTATTTAATTTAAAAAATGTAACAAACTTTTTAATATTGCTCTCTATTGTTTTACTATCATAATTTAAACATTTTTGATAATATTCAAGTTCACTTTTAACTTTACTTGTATTGAATATAAAATTATTAAGTACTGCTGTTATATTTTTTCTTAAAAAATTAATATCATATTCATTTATATTTTTATCATCAATAAATACTGAACTACTATCACTCTGATTAATTAATGTTTTAAGTAAATATGTCTTACCTGAAGCAATGCCACCAATTATATTAGTAAATGGGACTAATTCTAATTTCAAATTATAATCTTTAAAAGTTAATGTATTCATATAACCACCCTTGTCTTGCTTGTTATTATATCACTAAGTTTTTTATTTTAAAATATTCTTCTTCACAAAATTTAATATTTACGTAAAATAAAAGAATACATTAAATGCATTCCTCTACTTTTGTATCTCTTCTATGGCTTTTTCAAGTACTAAATCTTTTAATAATTCATTCCCATTTGATATTTCTATATCAGGTTTTAATCCAACTCCATCAATACATTCGCCCTTTGGAGTTAACCATTTAGCGCTTGTATATTTATACATAGTTCCATCATTCATTTTATTTGTTTTTTGAACTTTACCTTTGCCATATGTCGTAGTTCCAACCAATATAGCCCCATAACTATCTTGTAACGCAGCCGCAAGAATCTCAGAAGCCGAAGCAGAACTTTCATTAACTAAAACAAATACCTTATAATTTCTAGATTCTTCTGTTTCATCGTATGTAACTTTAGTACCTGATTGCTCGTTAAGTGAATAAATTACTTCACCTTTTTTTAAGAATAATTCACTTATCTTAGTTGCAGCAGATAGAAAACCTCCCGTATTACCTCTTAAATCTATAATTAAACTATTAATTCCAGTTGCTTCAATTTTATTTAATTTCTGATTAAATTGTTCATAAGCTGTCTCATTAAACTTAGAAATTTGTAAATATCCGATCTTATTACCATTTTCTCCTTCAATAATTTTTTCTTCAACAGAAGGATTATAAAAGTCAGCTGTTTTTAAAGTATATTCTTTATCAATACCATCTCTTTGAATAACTAATTTTACTTCATCACTACTCTTAATTAAAGCAGTAATATCTTTCAAATTTTCAGACTCACTAACAAGCTTATCATTAACTTTAACTATTTCATCTCCACTAACCAATCCAGCTTCCATAGCCGGTGTATTATCATAAACTCTGGAAATTATAATCTTTTTTTCCTCATCATTTAAATTTATAAGTACGCCTATTCCATGTTGAGTTCCTTTTAAAGAATCAGTTAAATTATCAGTCTGATCCTTATCTAAATAAGTTGTATAAGGATCTCCTAAATAACTAAACATTCCTTTTATCCCAGCATCAACTAAACTACCTAAATCAACACTACTATAATAATTTGATTTTATTTCGTCATAGGCTTTATATAATTCAGCTAAATACTCATCACCATTAACTGAAGTTACTTTTCCACATGAACTTCTATATACTAAATAACCAGTACAAAAACTCATCACAAGTGATGAAAATAATGTAATAGCTATAACTTCCCATAATTCAAATTTTGTTTTCTTTAAATAATCTTTCATATCATCATATCCTATACAATATCATAATAACATATTTTTAATAAAAACAAATAAAAAAACTTAGCAATTTTACACTAAGTTTTTATTTTAAAGCATTCTTATAATCTTCTAAAGATTCATAATACTTTTCTACTTTACCATCTTTAATTAATATTAAAGCAGATTCGTTAATTTTAACTTCAGATGATTCAGTTGGCTTTTTATTACTTGTTTCACTTAAATAAGCACTATTAAACTTATCATTCATATCAACATAATAAACTTTTAAAGCATCATCTTTATCTTTATATGAAGTAATTAAACCTTTATATGTAGAAGCGTTTTTATCAGTACTACTATATAAGAATACATAATATTCATTATATGGTCTATTAAACATGTTTCCTACTATACAAGTATCGTAATCAATATTGATATTACTATTTGCTTTTTTATTATTTAAATAATTAGTTAAAAAGAACAATCCAACAGCAATAGCAATAACTACAATAGTTATAATTATTAAACTTTTAATTTCTTTAGTATCATTACTTTCATAATTAATAGATTTTAATTTTTTCTTTTTCATTATTATCCCACCTTCAATATCAATACTATCATATAATTTAAATAAATTCTATTATTTTATTAAAAATGCAAGTTATCGACCACTTTTAATATATAGAGTACTAATTTTGGTCGATAACCATCAAAATACTATCTATATTATTAAAATACTTTATTATCAATCAAAAAAATGCTATAATACCTTCCACAAGGTGATAAATCAAATGAAAAACGAAATAAAAGCACAAAAATTATTCAATATTCACTACAATAAAAAAGTATTTACTATCTTTTTATGTGAAAACGGAAGAAAAACTTTTTTAGAATTATCAAATGGAAAATACAACTATCCATTATTAAATGATTTTCTAAACTTAAATAAAATATATAATGAAAAAGATTACACCACTATGTATTCTAATAATATTAAATCATCACTTCTTTATCCAAAAAAATATAAATTTAGAGAAGCCGTAGTTAACATAACGAGAGGAATTTCAGCTGTTTTAGTTGTATTAACAACTTTCGAAGCAACAAGTTTCTTACTAAAGGGTAAAACATATGAAGTTGAAATAAATAATAATGAATTACAAATTAAAACAAAGTATAATAATAATATCTATTTTGATGATTCACAAAAATTGGATAAAAATCTTGGTAAAGAAAGTGTCCCATTAGACGAAGTAATAAACGCAATAAATAATAATGATAATCTAGATGAAAAATATAAAGAATGTGCTATTAAACTTGCAAAATATATAAACATGAAATATCCTTTAACCGATAATCGAATCTTTTATGACAATATTAAAAATATGAGAATAAAAAAACTTCCTGACAATATATTATACAAACATCTTGCTGGTATTTATGAAGTAGATTATAACATCATTAAAATTAAAGAAAAATGGAATAATAATGAAGAAGTAATACTACATGAATTAGCCCATTCATATCATCATTGGTGTTCAAAAAATGATTTAGTAGGAAAATATAGAACAACAATTTTAGGATCATCACTTAATGAAGCAATGACTAATAAAGTTATTAGTGGAATAACAGACGTAACGGCTTATCGAAGAGAAGGAAAAATATTAGATTATCTCCTAACATTAGTTAACTATAATTACTATGATTATGAACAAGGTGGAATAACCAAACTTTATAATATGCTTAAAGAAAAATACCCTATAGCCGATATAGATTATATATTTAATTGCTCAGATGCTATGTGTGATACTGAAACAAATACAGGCGAAAACATTAAAATAGAAGAAACACCAGAATTTCTAGATGCAATGTTTAATTTATGTATAGAAAGTATTAATCAAGACAATAATTTATACGTCAACATACTTAATTTTTTAAATTTAATAGATTGTAAATCTTATCCATCAATTGCAGAAAACTATATAAATAAATATAATCAAATATTAAAAGAAATGAATAAAGATATAACTATATCTAATGACATTATAAAAGATAGTAAAAATATAAATAAATACTTGGCAGATTTTAAAAATTATCTATTTAATAGTGAATATAAATATCCAAAAAACGATAAATCTAAAAAAGAAATGTATGAACAATTTAATGATTATCTTAATTCAAATAATAACTTTATTTCAAATTACGACAATAATATATTAATTAACATATTTTCAGAAATGTTAGATTTATATAACAATTATTTAATATCAAATGGATATGAGAAAGAACATCTAATAACAAAAGATCAATTCTTTAGTAAATTTAGTAATTATTTAAATATTATAATCGAAGGATACTGTGTTACTAAAGATGATGAAATATATCTCATTATAGATATACTTGAAAACAATAAATTGTATAATCAAAAAACACGCATACCAGTTTTAGATAAAGAAGGTAAAATCACTTTAATAAGTATAGAGGATATTGTCATGACCGGTGATATAAATAATGAAAAATATCAATATCAATTTATTTCATATATCTTTAATAACTTAGTTAATAACAAAAACTATAATATCGACGAATTACTTACTAATTATTTTCAAATTTCTCCATTTAAATATCAAAAAATATCTTTAAATATTAATGGAAATGAAATAACAACCGATTATTTAAAAAATTTAAATGTAATAATTGGCGAAAATATAGATGGTACAAATTCTTTTAAATTAACCGATAGAAAAGGAAGAATAATATACGAAACAGAAAATTCAAGTTCAAAATTTGTAACACTTGATTTCTACGATTATGTAAAATATTTTATTGACACTCCAACTATTGAATTAACTGATTATCTATCAACCAATTATTTAATAGATTTACTAAACTACGGCGATTTTAAAATGACAAATAAAGAATATCTAAAAATTGATGGCAATAAAGTTACTATTGAAAGCCAATATTTTGCAATAATTAATAATGACAAAATAAATCTAAATAACATTAATTTAATTTTAACCAAAAATTTAGATAACACTACCAACAATGCTAAAATAATCATTAATCAAGATTTAATTACCACACAAGAATATCCATATTTAAACATTGATTCTCCACTAATATTTAACTTAAAACAAGTATTAATATATTATAATATTTTAGATGAAAAAAATTATGTTTATAATCTTACTCAAGAAAATATAATAAACTTATTTGATAATTACATTAAAGATGAAATCTCTCGAAAAGAATATCAAAAAACATATTTTAAATAATGCTTAAATCAAAAAGCATTATTTTTTTCAAAAAAGATGCACATTTGAATGTACATCTCAAATATTACTCTACAATATCGTTAGTACAACAATACTAGATTGATATCATAAAATATTTAATCGTGCACTAAGTAATATTCGTGTGCACGTTATTATTATGTCTTAAATTTAAAAATTTAACTTTCCACTTTTTGGCAAATCTTCTTCATTTACTTCAGTTGTTAATGATATTCCAATAACCAATATATTGCTTAAGAAATAAATCCATAAAAGTAATACCATCACATTTGATAATCCAGCATAAAATATATCATACTTAGCAAAATGATTAACATAGTAGCCATAGAAATGGGTTACAACAATAAATCCAAGTGAAGTAAATATTGCTCCCACATTTATTCTAACTGGATCAACACTTTTATTAGGAGCTAAAGTAAATATAACTTTAATAAATATAAAGACAATTACCCAAGAAATAGGTCCCTGCATTATTCCTAACAAACTTGTTAAAACCGACTTAATATTAAAATAATCAATAGCATCAATTATCTTACTACCAAAAACTGGTACAATTAATATGAACAAATATAACACAATAACTAAAAATGTCATAATCATAGCCTTAATTCTTCTTTTAAGCCAACTTGTTTGTTCAAACCCATAAATTTCATTTGTAACAAATATTATTGAACTGGGTCCATTTGATGCAAAATAAAGCATTGAACATAACATTATTATCAAATTTAAATCAATACTATCTCCACTTATTATTGGTACTATCATATCAACTATACTATCTGAAAAATTACTTTTTAACATATTAATAATAGTATCCATTGATATGTTAAAATATGAGGCTCCATATCCAATTAATGTTATAATTGGAACTATTGAAAGAATTATTGAAAAAGCCAGCTGACCAGGCAATACTGCCATCTCTGGCTTATTTAATATTCTATAAACATTTAATATATAATGTTTAAATCTAGTAAAAGCTTTATTAATCTTGTTTTTCATTTTCATTATATTCAGTTTCCTTATTTTCTCTCATTAACAAAGAAGCCTCATTAATAGCATCATCAATTAATTTTAAATCATCAACAATCATACTAAATCCAATAGCTGCTCCATAATCGTAAGGCAAATTACCAAATTCTTTAACTAACTTTTTAATATAATTAACAACTTGTTTTTCATTATAACCAACTAAATAAATCATAAATTCATTACCATCAGTTCTCATAATTTCAGTGTTATCTAATTGATTTTGATGCAATACATTAGCTGCAGCCATAATTTGCTTATCGCCTTCTTCATGACCAAATGTATCATTCAAATATTTAACATTATTTAAGTCTATAACAATAATAGCTTGAGGATATATTGTGTTCTGATTCCAAATTTCAATTCTCTCATTTAAATAATTTCTATTTTTTAAAGAAGTCATCATATCAACAAATTTCAACTTTTCATCTTTACTAATTCTAGTATTTAATTTAACTTTTTTCTTTGAATAAACAATTATACCAGCAACCAATATACCAACTCCGCTTATAATTAAAATATATTTAGCCACTGAAATAACAATATTAGAAACATTAGACATTTTTACATAAGAAGTCAAACCTCTAACCATCATTTCTTTATTTCCTAAAGTATTTATATAACTATTAAACACTTTATAAAAAGCATCATCATTACTCTTATATTTAAAACTAAAATTATTTGTGTTATATCCACTATAAACAACATGATAATCTTTTACTAAATCATTACTATAATAATTTAAAGTATATTCATCAATCGCAACTAATTTATTTTTCTTTAAACAGCGTATTAATTTTTGTTCATTTTTAACTTTTTCTATATTTATATTACTAAAACTACTTAAATAGCCAAATAAATTACTGTTTTCAATAACACATACATTCTTATTATTTATCATATTTAAATTAGCATAAAAATCACTATCTTTATTATTTGATATTATTGCAAATTTTTCATTTATATTAGTTTTTATAGTGTTCTCATAATTAGTGGTATCATTAAATGATAAATCAATCTTCTTGTTATTATAACCTTTTTCCAAATCACTATTATTCTTATAAGCAACATACTTAAATTCAGCATTAGTAAGTTTACTAAATTCTTTTAAATACTCTGCAATAATTCCACCTATTTTAGAACTATTACCAGAAATCAAAGGAGATTTAGTAACAAATCCAAAACTATAAACATTTTTATTGAATGAATCAATTTCCAAATCTGTCAAAGACAATTCAGTTTTATATAAACTAAATAAATGTTTATAATAATATTCGTCTAACGAATTATTCATCCATTCATTATAATATTTTTTTACAACACCATTAAAAGTTGTGTCAGTTCCTAAATGTAAATAATAATAAATAGGAATATTTTCAAACTGATAAACAACTTTATAATTATTACTTACTATTTCATCCAAATATTCATTTAATGGAACAAATATATAATCATAATTTGTTGCAAAATCTTTTAATAAACATTCTTTATTAGTAGCAAGACTTATAGTTCCTGAAAAAGTTGTATTACTTGTTAAAAATGATGAATAATCACTTATAGTACCAACTTTAGCATCTTTTACTTGATTTATATCCGTAACAACTTTATCATCTTTACTTACTAATACATAAAAATCCTTATAAAATAACAAATCATTATCATTTTGTACACTAGTTAAATAAAAACCTAGAGAATTATCAAAACTAGTATAACTATTATTATTTACTTTTAATTTATATTCATCTGCTAAATCTTTAGTAAAATCATAAAAAATACCCGTTCCACTTTTACTAAAATTATTTAAATTAGTAGGTATTCCAAATGAAATAACCTTATTTGCATTACTATTAATCCATTCTTTTTCCCTAATACTAAGCTTATTGGAATCATAAAAATAATTATAGTAAACAAATATAGAACATACTATCAAAATAACAGCAATAATTATCGGAATAACAATTTTTTTAACCTTTTTCATTATTCTTCACCACTAACTTTTGACCAAGAAATAATGGTTGCATCACTTTTCTTATAACCTAAAATTGGAAAAGTCTCATCTTCATTTTTAGTGAAAGCAAAACTAACATCATAAAAAGCTTTTTCATCCTCAGTAAGACCACTTAAAGACTTAACTGCAATTCCTTCAGCATCTTGTCTTTTTCCATCTTTAAGAGTTACAGTTATGTAAACTATTTTACCCTTAACAGAAATTGATGCTTTTTCAACAAGCTCATTCTTTTCAATTTCACTTACCATTTCATTTATATGATCATCTGTAATTTGAACAGATTCAATTCCATTTAAACGATCACCATATTTATCATTTTTAGTTTGATTAACAAAATAAACTATACCAAGCACCGCAATTAAAGCAAGGCAAAATATACTTACTCCCATTAAAATACAATAAATACGGTTGTTTTTATAAAACTTTTTTATATTATTCATATAACACCTCAAAATCATTATACTATATCTTATTACTTATTTCCAGTTTACATAAATTTTTAAGAATTTATTACCTTATCAAAATCCTCTTCAGTCCAAATTGGAATATTTAGTTCCTTTGCTTTATCATATTTAGAGCCGGGATTCTCTCCAACTATAACAGCATAAGTTTTTTTAGTTACAGAAGTAGACCATAATCCACCATTTAACTCAATTAAATTTTGAATTTCATCTCTTGTATATTTCTTTAATGTACCAGTAACTACAATTCTCTTATTTAATAATTCTTCATTTTCTTTAATTTGAGCACCTAAATAATTCATATTCATTCCAATATTTTTTAAATCATTAATAAGTTTAATATTATCTTCATTTCTAAAGAAATTATAAATACTATTAGCAAGTATTGGTCCAACATCAGAAATATTAGTTAAATCCTCTAAACTAGCGTTCATTAAATTATCTATATTCATAAATTTCTTTGCAAGAATCTTTGCATTTTTTTCTCCAATACCACTAATACCAATTGCAAATAACAATTTTTCTAAAGAATTTTGCTTTGACTTCTCAATATTATCTAAAAGTTTATTAACACTTTTATCTCCAAATCCCTCAAGTTCAATTAATTCTTCTTTACGATCTTTAATATTATAAATATCAATTATACTAGTTATAAATTTCATATTATAGAAGTCTTCTATAATTCTTTCACCCAAACCTTCAATATTCATCGCTTTTCTATCACAAAAATGAATTAAAGATTCGATGTTTCTAGCCGGACATAAATCATTTGGACATTTTAAATCAATACCAGACTCAGTTAAAACTAGACCTGCTCCACAAATTGGACACTTATCAGGCATTACAAATTCTCTCTCATTACCTGTTCTATCTTCTAAGCATGGTCCCACAACTTCTGGAATAACATCCCCAGCTTTATGAACAAATATATTATCGCCAATTTTTAAATTTTTTGAATTTATATAATCGCCATTATGTAAAGTTGCTCTCCTTATTGTAGAACCCATAACCTTAACCGGATCAAAAACCGCATTTGGTGTAATTTGACCAGTTCTACCAACAGTACATACAATGTCAGTTAATCTTGTCTTAACATCTTCTGCTGGAAATTTATAAGCAATTACCCATCTTGGATATTTAGCTGTAAAGCCAAGCTCTCTCTGCATATGAATATCGTTTACTTTTATAACAATACCATCAATATCATAAGGAAGTTCTCCTCTTCTAGCGGTCCATTCGTTAATATAATCTAATATTTCATCTATATTTTTAACCAATCTAATATTTGGATTAACAATAAATCCCAACTCTTTTAATTCCATAAGAGCTTCATAATGAGTCTTCTTATCAGTTTCCGGAACATGGTATAAAAAAGCATCTAACTTTCTTGATTTAGCAACACTACTATCAAGTTGTCTAATTGATCCCGCTGCCGCATTTCTTGGATTTTGAAAAATTGGTTCACCATTTTTAAGTCTCTTCTCATTAAGTTCATTAAACGCTTTAAGAGGCATATATATTTCCCCACGAACTTCTATATCAACCGGTTTATTTAATCTTAAAGGAATAGTTCCAATCGTTTTTACATTATGAGTAATATCTTCACCAACTAATCCATTTCCACGTGTAGCTGCTCTTTTAATTATTCCCTTTTCATATTGAAGTGATACTGCTAACCCATCTATTTTAAGTTCACAAACATAACTTGGATTAGGAAATTCTTTTCTAATTCTTTCATCAAATGCAACTATTTCAGACTCATTAAAAACATCAGAAATAGAAAACATTCCAATTTTATGTTCAACCTTTTTAAACTCACTAATTACTTCTCCACCAATTTTTTCACTAGGAGAATCTTTTCTTTTAATTTCCGGATGTCTTTCTTCAATATCCAAAAGTTCACTCATCCAATTATCATACTCTCTATCCGTAACTGTCGGATTATCTAAAGTATAATAATCATAATTAGCTTTTTCTATTAATTTAATTAATTCATCATATCTTTCTTTCATAATTAACCTCATAAATATTATAACAAAATATCTTCAAAAATAATAAAAAAAGTTAACTACAAATTTAGCTAACTTTCGTAATACTTTTATGATTTTTCATTAATTTTTTAACACCACACTTAAAAGCCACAGTTATTAAGCTACCACTAACATCAATTACAGCCCCAAGTCCATATTCTGTGTGATCAATAATACTACCTTTAACAATATCACTATTATCTTTAGTATACATTTCACCCTTTTTAATAATCTTTTCTTCTTTATTTATTTCATTCTTTTCCAGTAAATCATCTTTAATTTCTGCAATAAATCTAGAAGGTACATTCATTTGATCTTTACCATAAAGCATTCTTCTCTTAGCGTTTGTTAAATAAAGTTTTTCCTTTGCTCTAGTTATTCCTACGTAACATAGCCTTCTCTCTTCCTCAATATTATCTTCCATAATAGACATATTATGAGGAAAAATTCCTTCTTCCATTCCAACCATAAACACAACTGGAAATTCAAGCCCCTTTGCACTATGTAAAGTCATTAAAGTCACTACATTACCATCTTCCGTATGATTAGCTTGATCAGAAACTAAAGATATCTCTTCTAAAAAGTCTCCTAAATTAACAGAACCAGTTCTCTCTTCATACGAAGCAGTTATACTTTTAAATTCCATTAGGTTTTCTAATCTAGTTTCATCTTCAATTAAATGACTATCTTCAAGTTCTTTCTTCATTCCTGATTTATCAAGAACTTCATCAATCAACTCTGTTAACGATAAATTTTCACTAGTTTTCTTAATAGATTCAATTATATCTTTAAACTCCAATTCTTTCTTACTTTCAAGTGCATCATACATACTACACTGATTTAAATTAGCTCTAAGTTCAATATCTTTAATAGCACTATCTCCAATACCTCTTTTAGGTACATTAATAATTCTTCTTAAACTAATTTCATCTTTATCATTATAAATTAATTTTAAATAAGATATTAAATCTTTAATTTCTTTTCTATTATAGAAATAATAACTACCATAAATTTTATAAGGAATACCTTTAGAAGCAAACACTTCTTCAATAGCTCTTGATTGAGCATTAGTTCTATAAAGTATAGCAACATCTTTAGGTTCATAACCATCTAAATATAATTTATTAATTTCATCTATAACCAAAGATATTTCATGTTTTTCATCATAACTTCTTAAATAAGTGATTTTAGGACCATCACCTTTATCAGAATATAACCTTAAATCTTTTCTTTCCTTATTATGACTTATTACATCATTAGCCGCATTTAAAATATTATTTGTACTTCTATAATTATGTTCTAACTTAATTGTTTTCGCATTAGCATAATCTTTTTCAAAATTAACTATGTTATGATAGTCTGCTTGTCTAAATGCATAAATACTTTGATTCATATCACCAACAACAAATATATTTTTATATTTACTTGCAAGTAATTTAGATAACTTATACTGAACTGGATTTGTATCCTGATACTCATCTATTAATATGTATTTATATCTTTCTTGATAATGTTCAAGTATCTCTTTATTATGTTCAAATAACCTAACAGGCATTAATAATAAATCATCAAAGTCAACTGCCGCACTAGCAATAAGTCTTTCGTTATATTTATAGTATACATCTACAACTATTTTATCTATAGGCGTATTAAAAAACTTATCAAGTTCCATTTCACTAAGCATTTGATTCTTAATAAAAGATATTCTATTTCTAATATAAGAAGGACTATATTGTTTTGTATCTAAATTCATATCTTTAAGAATCTTCTTAATAACAGTTAATACATCATCACTATCAATAATACTAAAATTAGAAGGTAAATTTAAATATCCACAATTTTCCCTAATAATTCTCAAGCCTAATGAATGAAAAGTTCCAATAAAAGAAGCAACATCTCCAACTAAATTATAAACTCTATCTCTCATTTCTTTAGCAGCCTTATTTGTAAATGTAATAGCTAAAATATTATAATCTCTTACGCCATTTTCTATTAAATAAGCAATACGATTAGTTAAAACCTTTGTCTTACCAGATCCTGCCCCAGCAAGTACTAAGCAAGGCCCTTCATTATGTTTAACAGCCTCTATTTGTTCATCATTTAAATTTTTAAGTAAATCTTCCATCATTATACCTCCAGTATTTTCACTAACATCAATTTTAACAAATAATAAATTTTGTGTCTATCGAACAAACAAAGATTTCACAAAAAAATAAAGAGTGAACAATTTTACAAAAGTAGACATTTTTGTTCACTATTTTAGCAAAAGAAAAACAACCTATTTTAGATTGTTTAATCTTGTCATAACTCTATCTTTACCTAATAATTTCATTATTTCATATAAATCTGGAGTTGTTGTTTTAGTAGTTAACGCTACTCTTATAATATTTGATATATCAGCTATACTTCCCTTATATGCAACAGGATTTTCTTTATATACTTTCATATCAGTTATATAACCGAATTCATCACATAATAATTTAATTTTATTAAACCATTCTTCCTTAGAATCATTTTCATCATAATATTTATTAGCATAAGAGTTTAAAATATCGCCAATTTCATCTACGTTTTTAACTTCAAATTTAACCATATTTGAATCAAATAATTCATCATACATATACCAAATATTATCTTTTATTTCGCTATAACAAGCAAAATCTTTTCTTGGCTTCTTTTGTTCTCTCTCAATATTTAAAATATTAATTGTATATTCTTTATATTTATTAATTAGTTCATTAAAATCTTTATCAAACTCTTTAGACCAATTATCTAAATTATCAAATACTTCTTTTGCACTTAATCTACTTAAATAATTTTTAGATATATTAATTAATTTTTCAATATCAAATAATGATCCTCCACTTGTACACATCTTATTAAATGTAAACATGAAATCATTATAATTCTTGTCTTGATTTTGCATAAACCATCCATCAAAATTAGAATTTAATAAAGTAGCAAAATACAATTTAACAGCTTCAACAGGAATTCCTCTTTCATGATAAAAGGCCACTGCTGCTTCAGGATCTTTTCTTTTACTAAGTTTTCTAACAATATCCCCATCTTTTTTATTAAGTGGTAACAAATGAGCAAACTTAGGAGCATCAAATCCACAAGCCTTCCATAATTCTAAATGATAAGGAACAGATGAAATATAAGAATCATCTCTTGTAACTGTCGTAACTCTCATAAAATGATCATCACAAACATGAGCAAAAGCATAAGGTGGAACCCCATCAGATTTAATTAATACTTGATCTAAATCATTTTCTGGTAATTCAATAGTACCTTTAATTAAATCCTTAAAAGTAAATTTCTTATTAAAATCACCCATAGATTTTAATCTAAGTACCCATTTATCACCATTATCTATATGTTCTTTTACTTCATCATAACTTAAATTACGACACTTAGCATATTTTCCATAATAACCAATTCTATCTTTACAAGCTTCTTGTTCTTCTCTCATATGACTTAAATCATCCTCAGAACAAAAACAAGGATAAGCTCTTCCAATAGAAACCAAATATTTAGCTACTGTATGATAAATATCTTTTCTCTGACTTTGAATATATGATCCATACTCTCCACCATTAATAGGTCCTTCATCAACTCTATAATTATATTCTTTTAAATCACTAATTATTAAATTAACACCATCATCAATAGCTCTCTTATCATCAGTATCTTCAATTCTTAGTATAAATACACCATTAGTTTGATGAGCAAATCTTTCTGGTACAAATGACGCAAATAAATTTCCCATATGCATTCTTCCAGTTGGACTTGGAGCAAATCTACATACTTCAGCTTTATCATCTAAATTTCTTTTAGGATATCTTTTTTCTAAATCTTCAATAGTTAAATTAACATCAGGATATAATAATTCAGCAAGTTTTTTATAATCCATAATACAATTCCTCCTTAATTAAACAAGTTAATTATATTACACAAAAATACTATAATCAAGGCACAAAAATTATAATTATGCAAGAAAAATAACCATAAAGTATAATTTATATACAAAATTAAAAAAATTATTATATAATAAATTCAGGGAGGGATAATAAAAATGACTGAAACAGAATATAGAATAAGAATTATTAAAACATGTCTAGAATATAAAGAATATTTAGAAAGTGAATTAAAACAAGCCTACGGAGATGGAATTGTTGGAACATATGAAATAACAAAAATGTTAATGGAAGTTAATGATCTAATCTCTGAACAATCTAAACATTTTGTGTTTCACAACAATAAATTAGTAACTAAAGAAGAATTAGAATCAAAAATAATTACATTAAAAAAAGAAGATACTATGAATTTCAAAAGAAGATAGTTCTTCTTTTTTTATTAAAAAAAGCCTTAATTAAAGGCGTTTTATCAATTTTATTGGTGACCTGTATGGGGTTCGAACCCATAAATGTAGCCTTGAGAGGGCTATGTGTTAACCATTTCACCAACAGGCCAAATAAATATAACAATATTAATATATCACATTAAAACAATTTGATACAACCTTATTTTTTTAATTTAACAACAAAAAAACATATCATTTATCTTATTTACTAAGTTGATATGTTTTTTTACAATTATTTTTAATATCATTAATTTTTTCATGAGTAGTAGGTATTTCTGTATATTGAGCAGAATCCATTAATTTATTTACATCATCTAATTTTATTTCATATAAACTTTTTATTTTATTAAGTTTTTTAATAATTCTTCTCTTTCATTTACACCATTATAATAAATTTTATCAATCATAATTTTTATCTTCTTTTTTATCACAACTATAAATTACTCAATAATATATATGAATTATGTCAAAAAAAAGCACTCTTTTGAGTACTTTCATAATTATTTTATTTCAATAGTTTTCTTAGTTTCAGCTTTTTCTTCTTTAGGAACAGTAATATTTAAGATACCATTTTCAAATTTAGCATCTATCTTATCAACATCAACATCACCTAAAGCAAAAGATCTACTAAATGAGCCATATGTTCTTTCTTTTCTTATGTAATTCTTTTTGTTCTCCTTTTCCTCTTTTTCTTTAGAAGCACTAACAGTTAAATAACCATCTTTAACTTCTAATTTAATATCTTTCTTATCGTATCCAGGTACATCCATTTCAACATGGTACATACCATCCTCCTCATAGATATCACATTTTACATCATTTTTTCTTACAACTGGTTTAAAGAAATCATCTAAATCATCATCGAAGAAAAAACTTCTTGGGATTATATTCATAATCTAATCACTCTTCCTTTCACAATTATAGTTATACCACTCTAATTAGCACTTGTCAAGTAAAAGTGCTAAAATATTTTTAAATATTTAAATTTATCAAATTAGATATATCATTATTAAACAAATAAACAATTAAATTTTTATTTATTTTATTAACTTCTTCCTTAAGAATATCTAAATTTTTTAAACAAATATCTTTTCTATACAAAAGAATATCCTTAAAATTAAATACACCAATACTTTTCAAATACTCTAGCACTTCTCTAATATTTTGCTCATAATATCTAAAATTATTCACATCAACATCTTTAAAATTATAATTTATAACGTTGAAGTCTTCTTCTGTAATATATTCCTTCAAATAATCTATCATTCTACTATACCTCTATATACAACTTTCTTTAACATATCATATTCATATTCATTTAAATCCATATTATAAGTAAGAGCATATAATAAAGCATTTTCTTCCTTAACCTTATTATCAATTAAAGCTTTAAAAACACTATAAGTTTTAATTCTAGATACAATTTTATTATTAAAAACTAATTCTGTTTTTCTTTTAATACTTGCAAAATAAGATTCATTAAAAGTAGTAATTCTCATACCAGAATCAAGTAAACTTAATATTGGATGTTCTTTAATTAATAAATTAATTTCACTATCGTTTAAAACATTACGATTCTTAATAAATTTTTCATACTCATAATTAATCTTATTTGGACTATCATCTTTAACATTATCCCATATATTTAAATTATTTTTATATGCAAATAATATTCTTTTAATAATAAGTGACTTAATATTTCTTAATGTTAATTCTGGTTTATCATGAATAAATTCACTATATCCCATTTCTATAAACATGTCTAAAGTTCTTGCCAAGTCATTAATAAGAAGTACACTAAAACTTTTATAATCTTCTTCATCTCTTAAATCAAAACCATAACTACATAATACATCAATATTTTTAAATAATAATTCATTATTAATAGATACAACATTTAAAGCATTTTTAAATAAATTATTAGCGTTAATTCCCATGTCATTAAGTTTATTATAGACATTAAGATTATCATTATAACTATTTAATAAAAACATTATATTATCACTAATAACAACATTAATATCATTAATACCACATAAATTTAATAGTTGAACATTATTAGTAAAATTATTAATTTCATCATCACAATAAACTAATGTATATCTTTTAAGGATTTGCTCTATACTTTTATCATTTAAACTATATTTGTTTCTTAAAATATCATTAACATCCCTAAATTTATTCAAATTACTTTTAGTTAACAAAAGCCCTAAAATTTTACCATTTTTATCTACATCTTTTAAAATACTATTATCATTTAAATATTCTAAAAATTCTTTTGTTTCATCAAAATTAAGGCTTTTTATCCCATCTGCATAAATATGACATACATTTTCATAATTAAAACCATAATCATTAAATATTTTTTTTATATCTTTAGTTTCTTCTCTTTTTAACTCAGACTTATCTTCAACTTTTCTTTTTTTATTAACCCTTGTCTTTTCTTTAGGAACATAATCAAAACTAACCATATTTTCAAAAGGAGTAACATTAATTGAATTACTATCTCCAACTTTCTTATAAACTACTTTTTTCTTTTCCTTTTTACTATATTTTCTAATCAAAGATATATTATATCTATTCAAATAATCCATAGCTTCTTCAAATAAAACATCAGCATCATCTTTTTCAAATAAATATATTATTTTCTCTAATAAATCATAGTCATTTTCTAAAAGACTTTTATTATTATCTAATCTATCTTTAAAATCTAATACATAATCTTTGTCGTCATCTTTAACATTAACAAAATCAGTAATCAATTTCTTAAATAAATTAATTGTGTTATTTTCACCATCATCTAATTTAAGATTAGTATAATCACCATTATATGACAACAATTTATTTCTAATTTCATTAAAATCTAATAAAAAGTCTTTCTTATTTTCATAATGTATATCATCAAGTAATTCTAATATTAAATTTTCACTTATGCCAATAATAAAGTCATATATATAATTATAATTATCATTAATTTGAGATAAAACATCTTTAAAATAAGATCTATTTTTATTTTCATTTTCTTCTAAATATTTCAAATACTTATCTAATAATGAAATAATATAATCTTTTTCACTCATATTAACTTCCCCTTTCTACTATTTTATTTTTTTATTCTCCTTTTAATTTGCTATATCCCTTAATATATTCATTAATTAATTTTATACTTGAATTATATAATACTATATTGTCTTTATTTTTAAGTGCTTTATTCATTTCACTATACATTCCTATTAATAAAGATACAATCCTTAAATTATCATCACTATTTTCACCATCACCATCAATAAAAGAAGATAAATTGTCTTTTGAAACACTATTTATTAATTCACTTTCATTTTTAATAATTTCATTTACTTTATTAAATAATTCTTCATTATTAATATTAACATCTTTATATAAATCAGCAAATCTTATATTAGATTTTCCAACTTCTTGCTTAATTTTACCCTTTTCAAATAGACTTAAATTTAATGAATCTAAAACATTATCTAACTCATCAAAATTAACAATAGTATCCTTAATACCATCTTTAGTAATAATTTTACTATATTTTTCAAGCAAATCATCAGAAACTTCTGTATTATATCTAGAATAAAAAGAATTTAAATTTATAATTAAATTATTTATATAAATTATTGCTTGGTCATGTTTTTCTTTAAAAAATAAATTATTCGGATTACTCTTATACATTTTTAAAACAGTCATATTAAGACTTAACGCTTCATAAAGACTATCACAATTTTTAGAATCATATATTTTTAAAAGTTCTTTAATATCCTCACTATCCATTTTTGTAATATCATCTAAACTTAATGGAACACTATATTTATATTTATCTAATATTTTTTTTACACTATCTTTATTAATATTATTATTGCTTGATACTAAACTACTAAATTTTTCTAATATATTCATATCAACACCTACTATAACAACTTTATCACAATTTACCAAACATATCAATTTTATATTTGTAAAGGTTTGTATATTTACATTATTTAACATTTTAATTATAATTTAAATATAAGGAGATTAAGTTATGAATAATGATAAATTAAATCGAAAATTAGAAATAGTCCCAGGAGAAAAAAAGGAATATAAAGGAAACACTTTTGTTGGCTTCTTAGCTTGTACATTCATACTCGCATTAATTATTGGTTTTATTTATTATTTACAATCAAAAGGGATTATTGACATAACTAAAATTTTAGCATGAAAGATTATAATCTAAATGACTTATTAAATAATATAGATTTTGAAAGTAATAGATTAGTTAAAATAAATAATAAACTATATCTAACTAATTACCAAATTGAAATTCTAAATAAATATAATATTGACTATAAAAGTCTTGGAAATTTATCCTCTATAATTTACGTAGCTGAAGAAATACTAGAAGAAGATGACTATGAAGATCTAGATGAAATAATAAGAGAACTTGCAGAACGAAACTATTATGAAAATACTAATAAGTAGAGTTCTTTTTTTATGGTTCTTTATAAATACCATATTTTTTTGGATAAAAACTATAATATGCAAAATAAATTATCATTATCAAATAAATTATTATACCAACTAGATTTAAGTTACAAGTAATATTATTTTTAATAATAAATATATTACTAATACATCCTAGATAAACTGAAACAAAAAATATTAATATATTAATAAATCCAATATTTTTCTTAAAAACAAATAAACTTATATAATATAAAACAGGAATTAAAAATATTGAAATAAGTAATCCAACACTACAAGAAAAAATAATATTATTATAATTAAAAAATATCATTGAAAAAAACATACCTAATATACTTGGATAAAGCACTAATTTCATATGTTCAAATATGCTTTCACTAGAAGCAAAAAATAACTTTAATATCTTTAATTTACCAAACCAAGCATATAAAAAATGATTTAATGTTCCCAATATCGAAATTATTAAAAAATTTAATATAAAATAATTTAAAAATATAAAAATCACCTAATATAAATATATGAAAGATTATCAAAAATTTTAACATTTAAAAAAATATGTTAAAATTAAATTAAGATAGAAAGGAGTTTAGTATGAAGGATATTAAAAATATCATTATAATTATGTTAACAATTATTATTGTTTTATTATCTGTTATAGTATATAAGCAATTCAAAAACACAAACGTTTTAAACAATGAAGAAAATAACTATGGAAAATATGCAAAAAAACTTTCAGATGAAATAAATAATTTTAGCGATTCCAACTATTTATCTCAAAGAGTAGATCATGAAATGCTTCAAAGCGTTTATTATGTAACGTTAAATAAAAACAAAGAATTACATATTGAATATTCAAACGAAGAACTTAATAATGTTTTTGGAAATTATAAAATATCAGACAATGTAATTAGTTTTTACATAATTAATGATGGTCAAGCATTTTTTAATAGTCTATACTATATAAAAACTGACGGAACTGTTGGAAAAGCTGATGTTGAATCTCCAAACATAAATAATAAAAATATTACAATAATTAATGACTTAGGTCTTAAAAATATTATAACAATTTTACCAACAACGTTTGATAGTCAGGAATCAGGTTATCATGGTCCAACATTTGTTGACATTAATGGCAACATATTTACAAAAACAAAATGATTTTAAAAAATAAAAAATTTTCAAACTATTAAAACAATTAATAATTATTTAAAGAAAGAGATCTTAGATTTATGAAAAAAGATAAAATTAAAATTATTACAATTATTAGTGCTTTAATACTAATAATTATATTACTATTTTTAGTAATAATTATATTATATAAAAATAGTACTACGCCAAATAATATTAATTCTTATAAAAAATTTAGTAAAAGAGATTATCCAATTTATAGTTGGTCATTAAACGATAATGATAATATTTCTAATTTAGAATTTTTTTCAAACAATAATAATTTTAAAGAAATCAAACTAAATAATAAGAGTATTAAAATTGGATATAATATTTATCAAGTAATTGAAGAAAACTATTATGAATCAGGCCAAAAAGGATATTCATATTATTTACAATTTTTATTTAATGATCAAAAAATTGGCTTAATTAATATTGGAGAATATAATACCGAATTAAGAGATTATTATTTAGATAAACTAGAAGTTAATAAAATAATCGGGTTGGATAATAAAGAATATTTAACTATTAATGCAAATGTTAATTCTACAAATAGCACCTTTATAATAAATGATAATGCAGAACTAGTATATATAGTACCATTAGTTAGTGAGCAAGAAATAGAACTAAATGACAAATATAATATTGAATTTAATGATAGAGTTAGCATAAATAATAATTGTATCTATTATTTAAGTCAAAGTAATGAAAATAATAAAGCTGCTGTACATAAAGTTACATTATATGACAATAAATATTATGATGAAGTTATTGACACTATAAATGCAAAATTTAGTGGTGTAAAACTATAAGGAGAATTAAAATTGAAAGATGAAAAAGATAACTATACTTTGATATTAATTTTAATAAGTATAATAATAATATTGATAGGTATATTAATATATTTAATAATAAATAAAGAAAATAATAATCAATATAATAACTTTTCTAATAAAACTACAAACAATATTAATAGTAATGTTAAGCCAATAGAATATATAGAAAATTTTAAAAAATTAATAGTTGATGAAAAAATGATTAACATATCATATTCATTAAATAAAAATGATGATTATTATTATATTAATCTATATTACAATGGAAAAAAGCTAAATAAAGACTTTTTAATATATACGCAAAATTATAAAACAAAAATAGACGATTTTAAATTTTTAACTTTCAAGAATAATCAGAGCGAAAATTATTTTGTAATTGATTATTCTGATTCAGATGTAAATGGAATGGATACTCATTATGTTTATATATTTAATACAATTTATGAATTTATATATCAAATTCCTTTAATGTCAAATCAAAGTTTAGTATTAAATAAAATGTATAATGATTATATTTTTAATGATCGTGTTTACATATCAAATGACTCAATTTATTATTTAAGTTTAAATGATAAAAAAATAGATCAAAATTCAGATACTATTGATATACATCACGTAACATTTAATGAAAATAAATATAATGATGTCATAATTGATTCAAAAAGTGGTAGAGGAGCCGGTGCTCGTACTTAAAACATTAAAGTTAATTATACAAACTATTAGCAAATAAATTATTGTTAATAGTTTTTTTATTTAATAACAAAATTTTTAAATAATAATTTATAATAAATATTATAAAAATTAATTTTACATTTTTAAAAAATTGACGAAAACTTAATAATTAACTATACAAACTACGCTTCCTAATGATATAATTTATTAAGGTGGGGAAAATGAAAAGAAAAATGCCAATTGGTTTAATTAGAATATTTGAAGGTTTAGTAGGACTTTTATTAACTATATTAATAAATAAATATATAGATATAAGCGATATATACATTATTATATTAATGTTTTTTTCAATCGCATTCGAAATTTATGGACTTATCTTATTAATTAAGGATAGAAATATTTAAAATGTATAAAAAAGCATGTAAAGAAGCCTTAAATTATATTAGACCAATTATTATTGGAAAAAAATATTATAACAATGATACGATTATTAACGATATTGGCACTGTAATAGTTCTAAATAATAATGGTGATATTTTAACAACCAAAGAATTAGCAGAAAATATTTATTTATCTATTGATACCAATTCGGTATTTAAAAACATTTTTCTTGAATTAAAAAATAAAAAAATAAAAGAAATTAAAAAGATCGAAAAAAAATACAGCTTAGATAATAATGTAATAACAAATTTACAAGTTCAAATAGTTGATGTTGCTGAAAGTATAACAAATATTGAAATAATTCCACATGAATATTTAAATTTAGCAATTATTAAATCAGAAAATAAAGGACTATTCATTAATAAATTTCCAAAATTTATAAATAAAAGTGTAACACAAGGTCAAGACTTTGTTGCGACCGGCTTTGCATTTCCAGAGTATGAAAATTTTGCCTATAATTATGAAAAAAATGAAATTGAAACAACATATAAAAGAATGAACTTTCCAACTTATCCAATTACTGGAATAGTAACTAGAAATTTAATGGATGAACATGGAAATATTTCTGAATTTGAAATAAGTAGTGAAATCTTTGTCGGAATGAATGGTGGACCATTGCTTGATAAAGAAGGAAATATCTATGGCATTTTAAGTTCTAATAAAAATATCTATGTTAATAATGAATTAATTAAAAAAGCTGGAATAGTTATTAATAGTACTGATATTATCAAATTTTTAGAAGATAATAACATTACTTATGGAGAATAAAAATGAATGAATTAATTAAAAATATTATTTTTATAATTTTATTATTGCTTGTAATTATTATGGGATATTTTACTTTAAAAAATAGGAATAAATTTAAAAAAAAATATCGTGGTAAAATCATATTAACAACATTATTATTAATATTAATAACAATTATTTATAGTGTATATATGGTTAGAGATAATAAGTTAAAAGAAAATAAAAATGATTCTAATAACCAAGTAGAAAAAAAGCAAACAACTACGACAACTACTTCAACCACAACCACGACTACTACTACCACAACTACAAAAAAAATTACGACAACAACTACAACGAAACAACCGCAAAATAATAATGACACACCAAATGATTTAACAAATAATAAAACAAGAAAAGGTTATACAATTACTTATAAAGATGGAGCATATTACATAGATAATGTACTCATCGTAAATAAAACATATAAATTAACAAGCAATTGGAAACCAGTTAATCCTTATAAGAAAGTCCCAAATGATGGTTTTGATCGAAATCCATTAGATACTGAAGCTTATGAAGCCTGGAAAGTAATGAAAAGCGATGCATCAAGCATAGGCCTAAATTTATGGGCTCAAAGTGGCTATCGCTCATACGATTATCAAAATGACTTATATAATGGATACATTAAAAGAAAAGGAAAAAAAGCTGCTGACACTTTTTCAGCCAGACCAGGCGCATCAGAGCATCAAACTGGACTTGCATTTGATTTAAATACAATTACAAATTCATTTAAAGATACAGCAGAAGGAAAATGGGTTAATAAAAATTGTTATCTTTATGGCTATATTTTAAGATACCCAGAAGGAAAAACAAACGAAACCGGATATATTTATGAACCATGGCATATAAGATATGTCGGAAAAGAATTAGCCAAAAAATTATACAACAACGGAAACTGGATAACCATGGAAGATTATTTTGGAATAGATTCAAAATACAATGATTAGGAGTAAACAAAATGAATATTGAAGATATAAAACTAGAACTAGTCGCATTACAAAAGTTAGACACTCAAAACGCAATTAATTACGGAGCAAAATCAAAATCAGATTGGTTTAAACAAATAATTACAAATGAAGATAATGATGTTATTGCTGAATCAATTATTGATTTATCAACTAGAGCAAATGTAAAGCCAGAAATACTTGCAAATTACTTTGATGATACAATGCCACTAAGAATTGCCAAAGAATTTCAAAGACAAACACTGAAAAAAAGTAAAAGTATTTAATTAACATAAATAATTCATATAAACATATAAACAACAAAGGAATAAGCCTTAACATATTTTCATAAAATATAATAGAATTTAATTATTATTAAGTTTAACTGATATCATGACCCTAAGGGTTGTGGTCAGTTTTTTTTATATATTTTAGTCAAATGTATTTAAAGATATGGTAAAATATTATTAAGACATGAAAGGAATAACATGAATATAGACATTGATTTAAATAATAAAATTTTAATAATACCAAATAATATAAAAACAAAAGTAGTTAAATATATTAATAATCTACCAAAATTATCTAACGTTAAAATATTGACAGATCAAGAATTTATTACTAATTTAACCATCGATTATAATGAAAAAGCAATAATATATTTAATGAACAAAAAAAACTTAAGCTATCAAAATGCTAAAGAAATAATGAAAAACTTAAAATATGCTACCAATGATAATAATGATTGTCCCAAATTACAAGAATTAACAAATATAAAAAATGAATTATTAGAAAAAAAATTACTAATAATAAATAATCTCTTTTTACCTTTTATTAAAGATAAAGAAATAATATTTTATGGTTTTGATTATATTAATAAATTTATAAAAAAGCTTATTACAGACAACAATTTAAAGGTAAATATTATAGAAAAAGAATATCAAAATATAAACCCAAAAGTTTACTTATTTGATAATGTCTCATCTGAAATAGAATATATAGCAGAAGATATTACATCCAAAAATTTAGATTTAGCTAAAACTTATATTTACGGAATTAATAACGATAATAAATTGATAATAGACCGCATATTTAAAAGTTATGGTATACCTATTAACTTAAATTATGATAATACCCTATACAATACATTTATAGGAAAAGAATTATTAAATAATTTAAATAATATTGATGAATTTTTATCTAACATAAAAGATGATAAAATTAAAAAAGCAATTATCAACATATTAAATAAATATTATTTTGTGGATAACTATCAATATATTAACAATGTTATCAAGGAAGAATTAAAGCAAACTAAAATTAACAATACTAAAATACGTACCGCCGTAAACGAAATTGATATCATAAATAATGTAGTCGAAAAAGATGATAATGTTTATATAATAAATTTTAATAGTGAATATATTCCTGTAATAAATAAAGATGTTGATTATATCTCTGATAATGAAAAACCTTCATTTTTAGAAACATCAACTGAATTAAATAACATTAATAAAGAAATATTAAATCAAGTAATTAGAAATATTAATAATCTAACAATTACAGCAAGTCAAAATAATTACAATGGTCCACTAAATATTTCAACTATTGCAACTGATTATGATTATGAAATTATTCCAATGGAAACAAAAATAAGTAAATATTCCAACAAAATTAACAAATACAATCTTACTAATATGATAGATAACTATTTAAAATACAATAATAAAGATGATAATCAAGATATTCTTTTAAATACTTATCCGGATTTAAGATACAAAGATTATAATAATACTTACACCAAAGTTGAAGCAACTGAAGAATTTAGTTTGTCTTATTCAAAAATGAATAGTTTCTATGAATGCCCATTTAAATACTATTGTGATAACATATTAAAACTAGATACATACGAAGATACATTTGATACTTATATTGGTTCATTATGTCATTATATATTATCAAAAATCTATACAGATAACTTTGATTTTGATGCAGCTAAAAAGGAATTTTTAGAAACAAACAGTTATCAAGTAACAAATGAAAATTTATTATTTCAAAATAAAATATTAGAAGAATTAAAAACTGCAATATCTTATATTTTAAGTATGCAAAATGTTACTAGATTTAATGAAATAGAATGTGAAAGAAAAATTGAAACAACCATAAATGAAACTAAATTTGTAGGAATTATCGATAAAATTCAAAAATACCAGAATAAAATTATCTTAATAGACTATAAAACAGGAAATCCCAAAATTAATCTAAAAGAATGTCAATACGGTTTTAATTTACAATTACCAACTTATATTTATTTAGTAAAAACCATTTACCCAGATTCTCAAATAGTAGGTGTTTATCTAGAACATATTCTAAAACCAAAATTTAATTTTAATATGGATAAAAGCGATAACGAATCATTTGAAAATTCACTAAAATTAGAAGGATACTCTACATCTAATGAAGAAATATTAGAAGAAATAGATAGTACCTACGAAAACAGTATGTATATTAAAGGAATTAAAAAGAAAAGTGATGGCTTTTATAAGTATGCTAAAATATTGTCTAATGAGGAATTTGAAGAATTAGAAAAATTAGTAACTGAAAAAATAAATAATTGTATAACTGAAATAAAAAATAACAACTTTGATATAAAACCAGTTATATTAAATCAAACAAATAAAAGCTGTCCAAATTGTAAATATGCATCTATTTGTTTTCATACGGAAAAAGATAATGTTTACATAGATACAAAAGGAGATGACGAAAATGCCGAATTGGACTAAAGAACAATTATCAGCAATTACAACTAGAGGCAAAAATATTATAGTTTCCGCTGGTGCTGGATCTGGTAAAACAGAAGTTTTATCTGAAAGAGTTATTCATAATTTAATGAATAACAATATTCATATTAATGAAATGCTTATCCTAACATTTACTAAAAATGCTGCTTTTGAAATGAAAGAAAGAATTAAAAAGAAAATCAAAATGCATGATGAAATAAAAGACGAATTAAAATTAATCGATTCTGCTGATATTACTAACTTTGATGCTTATACCCTTGCATTAGTAAAAAAATATCACTACATGCTTAATTTAGACGCAAATCTAACTATTATCGATTCTAGTATAATTAGCAAATTGAAAAAAGATATTCTAAACGAAATATTTGATCATAAATATCAAGAAAATAACGAAAAATTTAATAATTTAATAACCTCTTTTTGTAATAAAAATGACAAACAAATTAAAAATATAATTCTTTCATTAGACAGCAAATTAGAACTATTATCTAGTAAAGAAGAATATCTAAAAAGCTATGTTAATAACTATTATAGCAAAGAAAATTTAAATAAATTATTTAATGAGTATACAAATAACTTATTAGATAAAATAAACACTATTAAAGGCTTATTAGAAGATATTCAGTATGAAACAGACTCATCATTCTATGAAAAATATTATAATGGATTACTACCACTTTTAAATGCAAAAACTTATGAAGAAATCAAATCATCCTTAGACTTACCTAAAGTAACAAACAGAAACTCCACTCCCCTTGGAAAAGAATTAAAGGCAAATATTTCAAGCATCATCAAAGAAATAAAAGAAACTACAATATTTTCTAAGGAAGTTCTAATAAATCAAGTGATTAACACTAAAGACAATGTCGAAATAATTATTAATATCATTATCGAACTAACAAATAAAATAAATGCATTCAAAAATGAAAATTCTTCATATGAATTTAATGATATTAGCAAATTTGCAATTAAACTTATTAAAGAAAATGAAAATATTAAAGAAGAATTAAAATATCACTACAAAGAAACAATGATTGATGAATATCAAGATACTTCTGATATAGAAGAAGAATTTATTAATTTAATTGAGAATGACAATGTTTACATGGTTGGAGATATTAAACAATCTATCTATCGCTTTAGAAACGCTAATCCAAATATTTTTAAAGATAAATACGATTTATATAAAGATGGCACAAAAGGAATAAGAATTGATTTAAATAAAAATTTTAGATCTCGTGAAGAAGTATTATCAAGTATAAACAATATATTTAATTATATTATGGATAATAAAATAGGTAACGCCAATTATAAAGACGAACATAATCTTATTTTTGGAAATCAAACATTTAATATTGAAGGAAAAAATAACAACAACAATAAATTGGAAATCTATAATTATGAAAAAAATAATACTAATACAAGAGAAGAAATTGAAGCCTTTATTATTGGAAATGACATAAAAAATAAAATAAATAATCATTATGAAGTATTTGATAAACAAATAAGAAGTTGTAAATATAGTGATTTTTGTATTCTTTTAGACCGTGGATCAGCTTTTAACACTTATAAAAAAGTATTTGACTACCTTGGAATACCACTTCACATTTATCAAGATGAAGATATCCTATTTTCTTCAGAAACTTTATTAATAAATAATATAATTGGTTTTCTAATTAAAATTAAAAATAACATATTTGATATCGAAACTAACTTTTATTATGCAAGTATAGCTCGTAGTTATTTATTTGAACAAAAAGATAATGAAATATATAAAACTATAAAAAATCATACTATTAAATCAAGCATTATCTATGAAACACTTTTACCTATTGCCAAAGATTTAGATTATTTATCAAATAAAGATGTTTTAATGAAAATTATTGATAAATTAAATATTTACGAAAAATTAACATTAGTTGGAGATATTAATGAAAAAAGTATTATCCTAAATAATTTAATTACTAAATTTGAAGAACTAAATAATATAGGCATTGATATTTACGGAATAAATGATTATCTTAACAATTTAATCGAGAATAAAGATAAAATAAAAATAAGTGCAAGTCACATTGCTATCGATTCAGTAACGTTAACAAATATTCATAAATCAAAAGGATTAGAATATAAAATATGCTACTTTGCTGGCTATTACAAAAAATTTAGTACTGAAGATATCAAACCAAAAATAAGATATGATAATAAATATGGAATAATATTTCCCGATTATGATGGCACATTTATTGAAACCTTTATTTCAAAATTAAGTAAAGACAATTTTAAAATCGAAGATATATCTGAAAAAATCAGATTGTTATATGTTGCCTTAACAAGATGTAAAGAAAAAATGATTATTGTTGATTCCCTTAAGGAAGATGAAGGAATAAGTTCAAGTGAAATAGTTGTAAATAACTATAAAAGAAGTAAATATAATAGTTTTGAAGATATTTTAAATTCAATATATCCTCATATAACTAAATACATTACCAATATTGAAACACCTATCATAGATAACACCTACAAAATAAACAAAAATATAAGTATTGCATCAGAAACCTCGGATAAAATTGAAATTATAGAACATAACTATAATATAGAAGAAATTGAAGAAAATCATTTTTCTAAATCTACAAATAAATTATTTACTAAAGAAGAAAAAAATAACATGGAATATGGTACAAACATCCACTATCTTTTAGAAACAACCGATTTTCTTAATCCAAATTATGATAATCTAACAAACAATGAAATTGATATAATTAAAAATTTACTTAATAATGAATTATTTAAAAATATAAAAGATGCTAATATCTTTAAAGAATACGAATTTATTGAAGAAACAGATAATGAAACTAAAACTGGTATAATAGATTTAATGTTAGAATACCAAGATCATATTGATATAATTGATTATAAATTAAAACACATAGATGATACAGCATATATTAATCAGTTAAATGGATATAAGAATTACATTCATAATTTAACTAATAAACCAGTTAATACATATTTATACTCTATTTTAGATAAAAAATTGTTTAAATTAGATTAAAAAAGAACTTGAAATTTTCTTATCACAGTTCTTTTTTTATATATTATAATTAGTTTTTTTAAATTTATTTGAAATGTCAAGTTATCGACATAAATCAGCACTGTAATAGGCAAATTATATTGATAGCTAAGGTTTTCACACTATTATCAATTAAATTTTATACAAAATATATAGTCCAATCCATTGACAAACAAATAATAATTATATATTCTAATTAACATGAATGAAAAACAATTAGAAGCTGTTAAGTCATTAGAAAATACTTTAGTAGTTGCGGGCGCAGGATCAGGAAAAACATTTACCATAGTAAACAAAATTAAATTTCTACTTGATAACAACATATACAAAGAAAATGAACTTTTAATCATCTCCTTTACCAACGAATCAGTTAATGATCTAAAAAGAAAAATAGACTACAATCTTGATATAATGACATTTCATAAACTAGCAATAAACTTAATAAATAATCCAAATATGAAAATATCAAATGAATATTATCTAAAATTTATTATTAATGAATATTTTAATTCTTATGGCAAATATAACAAAAAGCAAAATAAACTAATAAAGAGAATTCTCCAAGAAATGGATATTGATAACTTAAAAAAACTAATCTTTACCTTTATTAATCTCTATAAATCTAATTACAATGATATTAATTACTTATTAAACTTATATCAAAAAAGCCATTTTATAAACAAAATATATTTTAAAATAATCCTAGAAATATATCATATCTATAACCAAGAATTAAAAGCAAGTAATCTATATGACTTTAACGATATGATTAAAATTGCAACTAATAACATAAATAATAATTTAATTAAAACAAATTACAAATACATAATTATTGATGAATTTCAAGATACATCATTAAATAGATTTAAGCTAATTAATGCAATCATTAAACAAAATAACGCCAAAATATTTGTGGTTGGAGATGATTATCAATCTATATATCGTTTTACAGGTTGTAATCTAGATATCTTTTTAAATTTCAACAAATTAGTAAATAATCTTAATATAATAAATTTAGATTATAATTATCGTAACCCCAAAGAAATCATAGACGTTGCTAATTCATTTATTATGAAAAATAAAAATCAAATAAAGAAAGAAACAATATGTCTAAAAAATATCAACAAACCAATTAAAATATGCTTTTATAAAAATAAAAGAACAGCTATCGAGAAAATATTAAAATATATTGATACAAAATATTTAATTTTAGGACGTAACAATAAAGATGAAGACCTTTTCAACGTACAAGATAAACCATTTCTAACCATTCATAAATCAAAAGGGTTAGAAGAAGATAACATTATTTTAATAAACCTAACGAATAATAATAATTCTTTACCATCTAAAATTAAAAATCATAAAATAATTAACAAAATAATTAAAACAGATTATTATCCATATGAAGAAGAAAGAAGATTATTCTATGTTGCTTTAACTAGAACAAGAAATAATATCTATTTATTAGTTCCAAAATCAAACTATTCCATATTTATTAAAGAATTAATGAAAAAATATAAAAATTATATTGAATATATAAATATCAATTAAAAAATAACTCTATATTTCAAGAATTATTTTAAATTTTTAATTTTAATTTGATATATATTGCCAAAATTATCAGAATCTTCAATATCATGAGTATAATTTATTTTCTTATAAACATATACAACATTATCTTCAACACTTAAAGTATAAACATCATCTAGAATTAACATTTTTTTATATTCTTCAAAAGTCATACCATTTCTTAAAGAGTCATTATTATAAAACTCTCTGTATTTTTCACTTATTTTATTATCTATTTCATTTTTAGTTAATCCTAAAATTTTAATTACATCATCCAAAGATAAAACATTTCCATTTTCAATATTTACATAATAACTTTTATAATTTATATTACCATACTGAGAATCATCATAAATATTAGTTTCAATTAACATATACAATATATTATTATATAAACTATATCGATAAGAGTATGAAGAATTCTCCATAGTTGCAATATCATAATAATTATCTAAAATTTCCTTATTAGCTTCATTAGCGCTTTTGCTATTAATGTTTATTTGAGGTAGTTCACTAATAAATTCATTATCACTATAATTTGTACTTGATGAATAAACATAATCATATTGTTTAAAAAGTTTTAAATTTTCTTCTTTTTTATTAAAGAACAACAATATAATAATTATTAGCAAAATTAACAATAACAATATTCCTAATTTAATATAATCTTTTTTATCTAAAATCATTATAACCCAACTCTCTTTTGTACATTTGATGGTTCTATATGCCAGTTTTCAGAACATCTTCCTCTAACATTTTGACACAATGGAAATGCAAGTCCAAAACTACGTGCATTATCATGAGCCCACAATATTGCATTATAATTATTAAATGATAGATCAGATGCAATACCCCATCCATGGTTTGAAGTACCAGGTACAGCTGCTAAATTACCATTATTACATGATTTGGTCTGATAACAATTCCAATAATAATTTTGTAAACTAAGAGGTCGCCAAGCACCATATTGACTCGAACTTGGACTTATTGAATAACCTTGTTGTGCAGCAGCCTGCATAAATTTTTGTAACCTTGCATAAAAATAAATATTATATCCATATGGTCCACTTCCAGCTGTTCCAGATGCACCGCTTTGCCCACTTGCAGGCTTATAAAAAATACCATTTTCAACTACAACTTTACCATCTCTTCCATTTTCTAAATAATTACTATTCATAACTTCATTATAATTTGGACTTCCACTATTAATATTATTATTTTTCTCAACTTCTTCTGCCCTTTTTTTATTTTCTTCATAAGCTCTTTTATATGCTTCACGCTGAGCCTTTAACTCTTCATTTCTTTTCTTTTCGGCAGCCTTTAAAGCTTCAAGTTCAATTTCACGTTGTTTTGTAAGTAATTTTATATTGCTTTCATTCGCGTTAATCCAACAAACTGATTCACCTATGTCAGACTGCCCTAAAGAATTGAGCACAACATTTATGAATGTTGGTACAAAAAATACAAAAAAAGCAGCAATAAATCTATTTAAAATGGTTTTAGTCGGTTTCTCATTAGTTTTAATTACAACTTTATAAATATCAATAGTTGCCATTACAATTAAAATAATTGGAACAAATGCTCTAACAATTATTAAAGATCCCTTCACAAAATATATAACTCTTAAGAAATCTAAATCAGAACATACATCCATAAAAATATCACTACCTTCATATAAATTATAACAAAAAAAAGAACATAAATAAACTAACTATTTACATCCATTAAAACCAATTTTAGTAACAGAATATCCTTTAATATTTGTAATCAATTTATCTTCATTTAAAGTATTACTATCAAGAAGATTTTTAAAATCATTTATAATATCATCAATATTACTACTTCTAACATTATAACAATAATCATAAGAACATAAATAATATAACTCTTTATAATTAAGTTCATTCAAATAACTTTGTAAATTAAGTGTAGTAACTCCCTTCGGATCATCTACCATATTGTTACACTCAACATAAGAATAGCTATTTTTAAAACACAATATAAATAAAAAAAACAATAATAACAGTAAAACATACTTCTTCATAACACACCTTACTTTTATTATTGTACAATTTTAAAATATTATTTATTAATTTGTTCAATTAATATATTTTCAATCGTATTCATATCTAATTTTAATGAAATAGATAGTTCTAAAAATAATTTTTTTACAGTTTCATCATAATAATAGGTATCAATGGAACCACATTTTTTTCCGTTATCAGATCTTTTCTTATTTCTTAAATAAGTAGTTTTTAAAATAACTAATAAATCAGATACACTATCAGAAGATAATAGTTTCTTATAAGTCTGTTCCAATGCTTTATCATTAGTAGCCTGAACAACTTCCATATTAGGAATTTCATCAATAAGCTTAAGTGCATCTTCACACTTGATAACCGGTCTAATAAATTTTGAATCAGCAGGCAAATTAATTTTTAATGAAGAATCATTAATAAGATCAATCATATAATATTTATTACCTCTAATCTCTTTTATATCAGCAACCTTTGAAACATCACCTTTATAAATTATATAATCGTCAATCTTAAACATAATAACCTCCAATTTATAAACCCTAGTTATTATACCATTTTTTCAAAATAATTTCTAACTATTAAGTAAATAAATTGCAAAATTTAAATAACCCGCATACAATAACCATAAAACATATGGAATTTGTAAATACGCTGCTAATTTATTTTCTTTATAAAATTTAATTATCATAATAACCACTAGAATCAATAAAATAAGTAACCAAATAAATGCAAATAATCTTAACCTTAATCCAAAAAATATTATAGTCCAAAATGAATTAACAATTAGTTGTCCAAAATAAATTAAATATAGGTTATCATTTTTTTCACTAACCAAATATATTCCTATTGTATTAAGTAAATATATTATACTCCAAACAACCGGAAATAAAAAATTTGGCGGATATAATTTGGGTAAAACTAAACCATTTACACTATTCCCAATTAGTAATGATGGAATAAAAGGCAAAGCAAATGTAATAGCAAGTAATATTATAAATTTTTTTATCTTCATATAATCACCATTAATATTATAAACATTTGCATCACAAAATATTATAATGGATTAACATGTATTATAGTTAAATATATTTCATCAATTTTACTAGTTATTTCTTTTTCTAATTTATTAGCTATTTCATGACTATCGAATGTTGACATATTTCCATCAACAAATATTGTAAAAGAAATCTGATATTGATATCCTACCGGTGTTGTATTAAAATGTGTAACTTTTTTAATATCAGGATATGTATTAATTATTTTTAATACCTTTTCTACTGACATGTTATCCATAGCTTTATCCATCAAAACATCATAACTTTGAATAAATAATCTAATAGCACTGTAAATAATCCAGCAACTTATAATAATGCCTACAATTCCATCAATAAAATAAATATTATAATAAGAACATATTACAGCTATTAAATTGAATAATGTTAATATACAATCATTTCTATGATCAATACTCACCGATTTAACCAAAATATTATTATATCTTTTATACATTTTTGAAGAATAAATATAAAGCCCAAATTTAACAAATATTGTAACTAAGCAAACAACTATTAAATATATTGAAAAATCATAATTATTAATGTTCCAAAAACTTAATATAGAACTTTTAATAACTTTCAATGACATAATAATCATCACTACACTTATTAATAATGAATAAATATATTCAGCCTTGCCATGACCTAAATGATGATCATGGTCTGCTTTTTTGCTACTAATCTTGTTTCCAATAAATGTCATAATTGAAGATAATATATCTCCCAAACTATTAATAGTATCAGCCATCATAGCCAAACTATTCGAATAAAAAGCAATTATTCCTTTAATTAAAAATAAAATTATATTTCCTAAACCTGAAAAAATACTAACCATTTTTGTTGATTTAAATCTATCCACAAATCCTCCATATAAATAAGACAAAGATTAAATTAATCTATGCATATTAAATCATATTCTCTATTACCTATATTTAATTCAGATGCTGCTTCTAAAATATGTGTCCCTTATTGTCTTTCTACTCTCTCTCCAAAATAATCTCTTCCCTCATCTTTTGAATTATATATTAAATCAATGCAAGCCTGATCAATAGCAAAAGGATCTAAACTAGCAAGCATTTTGGCATCATTTATACAAGGATCTTCCGCAACACTACAACAATCACAGTCTACTAATAAATTTACCATCTTCACCAGAATGTAATTTAATAGAAAACTTTCCATATAGTATAATACCTAATTTATCAAGTAACTTAATGAATTTATCAGGACTAATATTCTTTGTAAAATATACAATTGATTTAAACAAAGATGTTTATCATATCCTATAACAATAATATCATATCAGATTAATTATTTGAATTATAAATTGAAATATTTTCACCAACATTGGGTTTATATAAAGAGTATAATAAATCAATAACAAATAACACAAACACATTAGCAACAATAACATTGTTAACAAAACCATAAAATTTATCTATATAATTAACTGCATACAAAGATAATAAACTTCCCATTAAACCAAAAAAAGTTAAACTTAATAAGCAAATTCTTCCATTTATATTTAAAAATTTATTAGAATAATCCCACCACCTGTTGTTCCAAATTTTTTCCTCAAAAAAAGATATAAAATATTCAATAAATCCACAAAAAATAAAATTTATAACAAAAACAGTTAAAAAAGAATTACTTATTTTACTGCTAACATAATAAATTATTAAACCACCAAATCCATAAACAGGTAACCATGGTCCATGCAAATTTCCTTTATTAACAATTTTACCAGTTTTAAATATGTATAATATAACTTCCCATAAATAACCAATAATGCAAAATAATATAAAAATAAATATAACTTTTATTGTACATCACCATTTTTATAATGTGTAATAAATTTATTAATATAAATAAATTTATGGTAAAATATAAATAAGAAAAGGAGAATTATGGAAAAAATAAAAGAAATATTAGAAAAAATTTATGATAAAAGTATTTATCTATTAATAGCGGTTATATTTATTTATATAGGTTTTAAATTAACGAATTATTATACAAAACATCTACAAAAAAACAAATTACTAAAATTAGAACCTACTGTTAAAAGTTTTATTATAAACATAATAAACATTGTAATTAAATCTATTTTATTTATTATTGCAGCATCAATTGTAGGAATTCCAACAACAACATTTTTTACTATTTTAGGATCATGTGGTATCGCAATAGGTCTTGCATTACAAGGTGGTTTATCTAATTTCGCAGGTGGTCTAATGTTAATAATTTTTAAACCTTTTAAACAAGGAGATTACATCGAAGTTTTAAATAATGAGGGAACAGTTAAAAATATAAACATATTTTATACAACTTTAGTAACTTATGATAATAAAATAATAGAAGTTCCTAATGGAAGTTTATCTAATAGTTCAATAATAAATTATACTGCTAATGAAAAAAGAAGATTGGATTTAGAATTTTCGACTTCATATAATGACGATATTAAAAAAGTCAAAAAAATAATTTCTGAAATAATCCAAAAATCAGATTATGTAATAGACAAAGAAAATGTTATTATTTCTTTAGACAAAATGGGTGATAGTTCTTTAATCTATGCTGTAAAAGTATGGGTAAATACAAAAGATTACTGGAATGCTAAATGGTATTTTATGGAAAATATTAAATTAGCGTTTGATAAAAATCATATTGAAATACCCTATCCCCAACTTGATATACATCAAAAATAAAAAAAACTGATATTATAAAATTTTAATATCAGTTTTTATATATCATAAATTTAATAAAAATCAACTAAATTGCACGAAACCAAGACTAATAATCTAAAATCAAAAGAAAAAGACCATTTCTAGCCTTAATTTCTAAAATTTAATTCTTTCTTGAACATATTTGATTGCTTCATCAACTGTTAAAGAAATTTGTTCCATAGTATCCCTATTTCTTAAAGTTACAACGTCATTTTCTAAAGAATTATCGTCAACAGTTAAACACCATGGAGTTCCCATTATATCTTCTCTTCTATAACGTTTACCAATAGATCCTGCTTCATCATAATCACAATTAAATTCTTTTCTTAAAGTTTTATAAATTTCTCTTGCTTTTTCACTATGATATTTCTTAATTAGAGGTAACACAGCAACTTTATATGGAGCAATAGCAGGATGTAAACTCATAACTTCTCTTATTTCACCATCATCCAATGTTTCTCTCTTATAACCATTAAATAATAATGCAAGAACTAATCTATCAGCACCAACAGTTGATTCAATAATGTAAGGAATAAATTTCTCATTTGTTACAGGATCAACGTATTCCATCTTTTCACCACTATATTCTTGATGTCTAGATAAATCATAGTTAGTTCGATTATGTGTACCATTTATTTCTCCCCAGCCAAATGGGAATTTATATTCAATATCACATGCTTCTTTGGCATAGTGTGCAAGTTTTTCATGATCATGGTATCTAAGCATATCACTTGGAATACCTAAATCTACAAAATAGTTTTTTGCATAATCTTTAAAATACAAATATAAATCATGATCATCTTTCGGATTACAAAATGTTTGATATTCCATTTGTTCAAATTCAATAGTTCTAAAAGTAAAATTACCAGGAGTTATCTCATTTCTAAATGCCTTACCAACTTGACCAATACTAAAAGGTAATGTACATCTACTAGTTCTCTTAACATTTAAATAGTTAACATACTCTCCTTGCGCATTTTCAGGTCTTAAATAAATTAAACTTTGATTATCAACAACTACACCTCTATTAGTCTTAAACATTAAATTAAAATCTCTTAAATCTGTAAAATCACATTTTCCACATTTTGGACATGGAACTTTATTAGATTTAATATAATCCATCATTTCTTGTTCAGTCATTGCATCAACATCTACATTTGAATCATAGTCAGCTATTAAATTATCAACTCTATATCTACTCTTACAACCTTTACAATCTATTAAAGGATCACTAAATGATTGAACATGACCAGATGCTTCCCAAACTCTAGGGTGCATTAAAATTGATGCATCAACCTGATAAGCATTATCTCTTTCCTCAATAAATCTTTTTTTCCAAGTAGCCTTAACATTATCCTTTAAAACACTTCCTAATGGACCATAATCCCACGTATTTGCAAGACCTCCATAAATTTCACTACCTTGGTAAATATAACCATATTGTTTACATAAATTAACAATATCTTTCATTGTAATTTCTTCCATAAATCCTCCTAACAAAAAAAGAATTCTAATATAACATAGAGACGAGTAATTCCCGCGGTTCCACTCTATTTATTCTTATATAAGAATCCCTTTCAATTTCATAACTGATAGGCTTTCCAAACCCGTCCTCGTTTAACAATTTAGATTATACAATATTTATTATTGTTTTTCAATTATTCTTTTAAATTTAACATCACTATTTTTAATATATTCATCTATTAACTTACTTTGTTCTTTTGTTTCAGCATAAGCAGTTATTGCTAAAGTTTTCTTCCAATCTTTTGTATATCCATCTGTTGTTAAATTAGTAATTTTATTTCCCTTAAGCCAATCTCTAAATTCCATCATTACTTTCTTATCATCATTAAGGATAATATTAACAAATACTCTATCTTTAGAAAATTTATTACTAATATGTAACGCAAGTAAAGTACCTATTCCACTAGCTACCGCAATAACATAAATCATAAGTTCTCCATCATTACCATCAACAACATTAATTAATTTATAAAATATGATTTGACTTATTACAACAGTAATAGATGCAATAAAAGACTTATTTTTTTGAATTAAAATAGTCTTACTAGTTCCTAAAATATTATCTATAACTTTAACAATAAATATTAATACTAAATTAATTATAAATTCTTTCATTAATAAACTTCCTTTCTTAAAACAGAATTTAAAATATACCACACTTAGTTATTATATGCAAGTATTAAATCAGTTTTTATTAATTACATAAATTTTACAGTTTTATAAAACAAAAATAAAATAAATATAGCATTTAATTGGAATTTAATTTACACGTTATATCCCAATAAATTTGAGATAATAATATCGTGCTAAGGCACAAAGGAAGGACAGAAATATGAAAAGTAGAGTTAAATGGTTTAATAATGAAAGAGGTTTTGGTTTTTTAGAATATAATAATGCGGAAGACATTTTCGTCCATTATTCAGCAATAAACATGAAAGGATATAAAACACTTGCTGAAGGTGAAAGCGTAGAATTTGAACTTATAAGAACTAACAAAGGATTACAAGCAAAAAACGTAGTTTCATTAAGCAGTTTTGTTCCTACTAACGATGAAATATTAATATAAAATCTTCTCAATGGAAGATTTTTTCATTACATTTTTTTTACAGTTATTAAAAAAATAAATTTGATATTATATTAATATCTAAAGGAGTAAATGATATGAAACTAGCATATAAAAATACTGAATATAAATTAAAAATAAATTTAACAAATAATAAAATAGGTTTATTAAATGATGATGTTTGGTGTAATGTAATTCTAAATATTACAAATAAAGAATTTAATTATCACATAAATAGACAGTCACTTAGTAAAAATGAATTAGAAAAAATAATAAAAACTATAAAAGAAAGTTATTATAATAAAGAAAAGGTACCAAAATTATTATTTATTAAAAATTATTTCACAATCAAATATTACAACACAAACACTGACAAATATATGGATTTAAAATTAATAAAACCTGAAGAAACAAAATACAAAAATTATAAAATTATCTTTAAAAACAACGAAATATTAGAATTTCTAAATATAATTGAACAGCCTATTATAAGCATAGAAAAATTTTTGGTTGATAAAAAAACTAATTAATAGTAAAATTAAACATGGTGAACATATGACAAAACAAGTTTTTTGGACAAAAACTGTTGTTGATACATTCATTGAAGAGGGAAATTTAAACGAAAGACAAATTTATATTATTAAAACAAGAGCATTAGGCTATACAATAGTTAAACAAGCTGAAGAGCTTCATTTAAGTATAGATCAAATTAATAAAGATATATCAGATTTAAAAAAATTGTATGATGCAACTCAAAAAACTAGCAAAATATTGCCAGTTAGAAAACAGAATAAAACACATTTATTCAAATAAAAAAAATCAGAAATTCTGATTTTTTATTTGATTTCATTTGATAATTTTATATAAACATCTACGGGTATATCTTCTGCTCTATTTGATAAAGAATAACCATATTCTCTTAATATATTATTTATTAATTCCAAATCATAACCAACCAAATTATTTTTTAAAGTCTTTCTTTTAAATCTAAAAGCATTTTTAATTAACTTATTAAATTTTTCAAAATTTAAAATATTACATTCCTTACTATCTAATTTAATAATAGCACTATCCACATTAGGTACCGGATAAAAAGAATTTCTATTAACATTAAATAGTTTATTAATATCATAAAAAGCATTTAATAAAACTGTTATATATCCATATTCTTTATTTCCATTATTACTGGATAGTCTATCAGCAACCTCTTTTTGAACCATTAATAAAAGAGATTTAACTCTAATATTAGAAAAGGTTATTTTTTCAATTATAGGTGTAGTTATATAATAAGGAATATTAGCTATTACATAAATGTTTTCATAATTATAATTTTTTATAAACTCATCTAAATTCACATTCATAAAATCTTCATAAACAATTTTTGTCTTATCATCTTCCAATAAATTTAAATATTTATCTAATGAATTATCAATTTCAAAACATACTAAATTTGCTTCATACTCTTTTAATCTTTTAGTTAAATTACCACTACCAGGGCCAATTTCAATAATCAAATCATTTTTATTTGGACTAATACTTTCACAAATTTTATTTAAAATATTTTTATCCATCAAAAAATTTTGACCATATTGTTTTTTAAATTTATGATCAAGCATAAAAACCTCCTAAATTTTATCTATTATAACCATTTCTAAGGACACTATAAGAAATTAATCTTCCACCAACATATCTGATAGCTGCATCTTCGCTTTCCATTAATAAATCTAAATTAGTTCCAGTTACACCTCTATCAAGAACTATTGCTGTAATCGGTTTATTAGAAACAGTATCTAAATTAAACTGAACGATTGATCCACACTTTAAATTGCTAGAAGATGCAACAATTCTAACTTCACCATAATCTGCATCATTATAATAAATTGTTCCATCTAAAACATTTTGACCATTACATCCAAGTGTTCCACCACACAAAGGACAATTAGCAGCATATCCAGTTAAGAAACCATTAAAATAATCAATTGGAGTATATATATCATTTTGAATAAACTCCTCTTCTTTTTTAGCTTTCGCAATTAAATCTATATTTTTATTAATACTTTCATTATCAATTTTAGTTTCTTTTTTTCCAGTCGAAACACTAGAAGCCAAAAGAACTATAATAATTAAAGTGTAAATTTCAAAAATTACTAAAATTCTATTTTTCAAATTATATCACTACCTTAAATAAATAATAACAAAATAATTAAAAAAAGTCCATAAAATAGGACTATATATTAAAAACATCATTAAAATTATCTTCTAAGGTACCTGCAAGTTCTTCTAATGAAACATTATAAATTGCACATAAATAATCAGCAATTATATTAAGATTCACCGGTTCATTAGGTAATCCTCTAAGTGGAACAGGCGCTAAATAAGGACTATCTGTTTCGAGTAAAATATGTTTTAAATCTATCTCTTTTAGTACATCTTTTAAATTACAATTTTTAAAAGTTAGAACACCACCAATTCCAAGTTTATATCCAAGCTTGATATATTCTCTAGCAGTTTCCAAACTTCCAGAAAAACAATGTATTATTCCTTTACATTTATGTTTCTTTAATAAATCAAGTAAATCTCCAGTAGCTTCTCTAGAATGAATTATTACTGGTAAATTATTATTTTCAGCTAACCCAAGAAAATATTCAAGCATTTCCAATTGTTCCTTTTTATTTTCCTTATTATGAAAATAATCTAATCCAATTTCTCCAATCGCAATTATCTTTTTATTTTTAATATTTTCATTAATAAAGTTCTTAGCAATATCATTAAAATCAGATATATTATCAGGATGAATTCCAAGTGCTCCATAAACATTTTTATTATTAATCAAATCCATTACTTCACAATTAGATTTAATATTAAATCCATTAATAATAATTCTTTTAATATTATCTCTTTCTAAATTATCAATAACATTCAAAGGATCATAAAACTTATCAGATAAAATATGACAATGCGTATCAGTAAACATAAGAACATCTCCCTTAAACAAGATAATATCACAAAAGAAAAGGTAAACACAAACATTTACCTATCCTTTAACATTTATATATGTAAAATAAATCGATATTATACCAGAAATAAGTTTCACATCAGTCAAAGTAACATTATCTCCATAAATAGAAATCATACCAATATTTACCGAATTAACAATAATTTGACTATCTAAACTAATTTTAATAATATTCTTATAATTGGAATATATAACATTATCTTTATCCTTAATAACAAATTCATAACCATATATTAAATTAAAAAGTGTACAAATATCATTTAAAAATTTACTATAATTTTCCAAATAAGAATATTTAGAAATACAAATATTGTCATCTTTTTGCGTTATAAGTACATTCTCATTATCTTGTATTTTAAGATTATTTCTTAATTCTTTAGGCACAACAATTCTGCCTAATTCATCTATTTTTCTTACATATTCATTATTCACATATACCACTAATACTAGTTTGCAATAATTTCAAAATTTTATTCTACCTCATTAATTATTTCTTCTAAAACCGGTACTAAATAATAAACATAATGCTTATCTAAATTAATTAAATTAAGCTTAATAATTATCTCTTTATTAAAGTATCTTAAACTTAACTTAGGATTAATACTATATAAAACCATAAATAGTTTTTCGCCATTAACTTTATTAGAAATATCACTAGGAATATATAATTCAACAAAATTTTTATTTTGAACAACTTTATTAATGTTTAATTTCATAGCTAATTTTTCAAACCATTCTTCATACATATAAATAATTATCTTTTCATCTAACTTGCCAAAACGATCCTCTAATTCACTTTTAACTCTTAATAAACTTTCCTTATCTGAAATCGAATTAATTAATTGATGAATTTCAATTCTTACACTTTCATCTTGAACATAGTCTTCATCAATATGAGTATTTACATCAATCAATGATTTATCACTATCATCTTCTTTAATCGGATTACCATTTATTTCCGATACAGCCTCTTCCACCATCTTAGTAAATAAATCAATACCAACAGTTTCTATGAATCCTGCCTGTTCACTACCAAGTAAATCTCCAGCACCTCTAATAGATAAATCTCTCATAGCGATTTTATAACCACTACCAAGTTCAGTAAACTCTTTAATCGCATTCAATCTCTTTTCAGCAACTTCACTTATAATTTTACTATTATTATAAAGTAAATAAGCATAAGCAATCTTATTTGTTCTTCCAACTCTACCACGAATTTGATATAACTGACTTAATCCAAAGTTTTGAGCATCTTTTATTATCAATGTATTAACGTTCGATATATCTATACCAGTTTCAATTATTGTCGTACAAACTAAAATATCAAATTTATAGTTAACAAAATCATCAATTATCTTTTCCAAATGAGATTTATCCATCTTACCATGAGCAAAACAAATACGTGCTTCCGGAACCATTCCCCGTAATTTATTTACTTCATCTTCTATCTTTTCAACATTATTAAATAAGTAGTAAACTTGTCCCTTTCGACTTAACTCTTTATAAATAGCCTCTTTAACCAAGAAATCATTATCTTGAGCCACATAAGTTTGAATTGGATATCTATCCACAGGTGCAGTATCCAAAATTGATAAATCTCTAAGTCCACTCATCGCCATTTTCAATGTTCTAGGAATAGGCGTTGCAGATAATGTTAATACATTAATGCTTGTACACATTTCTTTAATTTTTTCTTTTTGACTAACTCCAAATCGTTGTTCTTCATCAACAACAAGAAGTCCTAATTTTTTAAATTTTATATTTTCATTAAATAATTTATGAGTTCCAAATAAAATATCTACTTTACCATCTTCCAAGTCCTTAGTAATTCTTTTAAAATCATTAATGCTTGTAAATCTATTAACAATTTCAATTCTAATGGGAAAATTTCTAAATCTTTTTAAAGCATTCTCATATTGTTGTTTAGATAAAATCGTAGTCGGACATAAATAAGCTGCTTGATATCCATTAATAACAGTTCTAAAAATTCCTCTAAATGCAACTTCAGTCTTACCAAAACCTACATCACCACAAAGCAATCTATCCATTGGTTTCTTACTTGCTAAATCATTTAATACTTCATTAATACATCTTAACTGATCAGAAGTCTCTACATATTCAAAATCACTAGCAAACATGACTTCTTCAGGCATCTCTTTAAATACCGGACTAGTAATCTTCTTTCTTTCTGAATAAAGCTTAATAAGTTCATCAGAAATATCTTTAATTTTACTTTGAACCTTTCTTTTAGTCTTAGCCCAAGATAAAGAATTTAAAGAATTAATTTTTTGATTTCCACTACCGGCATCAGCATATTTATAAATAGAACTAATCTTTTCAACAGGAATATATACTTTGTCATTACCAGCATACTTTATAACAATATAGTCTTTATTAAAACCATTTTTAACTAAATTAACTACACCACCATAAATACCAATACCATGTGCCCTATGAACAACATAATCTCCCGGTTTAATATCACTAAAATCCTTAATCTTACGACCTATCTTAATCGGATTATAATAAGAAGCACTAAAATTACTTCCAATAATATCATTTTCCGAAATAACAATATATTTATCAAATACAAAACCATGATTTATCTTATAATCTAAAAAATAAATATTTCCCGGGAAATAATTTTTATCAATACTTACATCAAATAAATTACTTAAAGTTTCTTTTAATCCCTTAAATCTTATTGCCAGAAACGTAATCATACTATTTTTACGATGATTAATAAAAAATTGTAAATTTTCCAAATTAGAATTAAAATTATCAATTGATTGAGAATTAACCTTCAAACTTTTACTATTATCAAAATTATTAAGTTCATATTCATCTTTAATATAAATATCCTCTAAATTTGCCATATATTTATGATTAATATCAATATTATTAGATTCTTTATACTCAAGAATTTGGTTTTGTAATTCAAGATAAGATTTCTTAATATTATCAGAATCTATCTTAACAACTATCGGATTATCTAAAATATCATATAAAGTTGAGTCAGATTCTAAATCATTTTCCTTATAAGGCTTAATAGTAACACCACTAATATTTTCGGTAGATAGCTGAGATTCTTCATCAAACTTTTTAATACTATCTATTTCATCACCAAAAAATTCAATTCTTATTGGTTTATCATAATTATACGGAAATAAATCAATTATAAATCCTCTAACAGAATATTCTCCAGTTGAAGTAACTATACTTGTCTTATTATAACCAAATTGAAATAATTTATCTTCTAAATCAGTACGTTTAAAATTATCATTTATTTTAATAACAATATCTTGATTAACAATATTATCTTTTTTAGGAACAAACTTTAAAAATCCTTCTAAATTAGTAACAACAATCTTATTTTCATTATTATTACTTATTAAAGACAAAGTTTCTAATCTTTTAACCATTAAATCAGGTGAAGAAGTAGTAAGAACTGTAGTTATAAAATCATCCATAGGAAAAAAGTAACTATTTTCAAAATAGTTATTAATTAAATTATAATAATTAGTTGCTTGATATAAAGAATTAGTTACAACTATTACATTTTTCTTAAATTTATTACATAAATATTTAATATATAATCCTTTTAATTCATCAGTTAATCCTGAAATAGAATTATTATTAAATTCATCAAATATTTTATCTAAAAAATCCATTTTAATTATACCTACTTTTTAATTTTTCTACATCAACATCATTAATAAAATCTTTTATAACACTATTAATCACATTACAAGAATTATTTAAAACTTCCCTTTCCTCCTTAGAAAATTTTCCTAATACATAATCTACAATATCATTACTATTTTTAGAAATACCAACTTTTAATCTTAAAAATTCATTACTACCAATTTCATTAATAATACTTTTAATCCCATTATGACCACCAGCAGAACTATTATTTTTAACTCTTATTTTTCCTAAAGGCAAATCAAGATCATCTTGAATAACTAATAAATCCTTTTTATCTATTTTAAAATAATTCATATAATATTTAACAGCTTCTCCAGATAAATTCATAAAGGTATTTGGTTTAATATATATAACTGAATTATCTTTATATACATCTGCTAATTTATCATGCTTAAAAGAAACATTATCTAAATAATTATCTAATGCCCAAAAGCCAATATTATGCCTAGTATTTTCATATTCTTTTCCAGGATTACCAAGACCAACAATTAATTTCATTACTACCTCCTATAATTTTCTGTATAAAGTGGCGCCAATATTTTTAAATCATCATGACCATTTTTCATCGCTTCAATTAAAATCATTGAAGATAAACTATCACTATTATTATAACAACATTGCAATTTCTTAACCCCAAACTTATATTTATCAAACAACTTAAGAAGTTCCATTAATCTATCTGGACGATAAACAATATAAAGTTTACCTTTATCTCTTAAAAATTTATAAGCAAGGGAAACAATATCTTCTAATTTAATAAGTATTTCATGTCTAGCAATTGCTTTAACACTATTATCGTTTATTCTAGAAGAACCAATCACTTTAAAATAAGGTGGATTGCAAGTAATAATATCAAAATATCCTTCTTCATAATAATTACCAATATTTTTAATATCATCATTAATTAATTTTACATTATTTATGTTATTTAACGTTAAAGATTCATCCCCTAATTCATATATTTCCATTTGAACTTCAAACGCTACTATATTTTTAATTGAATTAGACAAAATAATAGGTATTGGACAATTACCAGTACAAAAATCAAGTAATTTACTATCTGCCATATTAATATTGACAAAATTGGCAAGTAACATCGAATCTAAAGAAAATTTAAAATAATCCGATTTTTGGACTATCTTATAACCATAATCATATAAATCATTAATTTCTTTCATAATTATCAACTACAATTTCTTTTAAATCACCATCAACATTTATCACATATGACATTTTTAAAACATTAATAGTTAAAACTTTATATTTCTTTCCTTCATAAATAACTTCACTACCAATTTTTGGAAGCAAACTTCTATAATAACTATAATTTTCATCTTCATATGCTAAACAACACAATAATCTTCCACAAGCACCATTTATTTTAGAAGGATTTAAAGCAATATTTTGATTTTTAGCCATATTAATACCAACTGTTTCTAGTTCATTTAAAAAACTACCACAACACAAAGGTCTACCACAAGGACCTAAACCAGAAATTTTTCTTGCTTTATCTCTAATACCAATTTGATGTAATTCAATTCTAGTTTTATATTTACCAGCAAGTATCTTAACTAATTCCCTAAAATCAATTCTTTCATCAGAAACAAAGTTAAATAATAATTGAGTACGATCAAAATTAAAACTTGAATCTACAAATTGCATTTTTAATCCTAAATTTTTAGCCGAACACTTAGCAATATCAAGTGCTTCTTTAGCATCAGCCAAATTCTTTAAATACATATCATAATCCTTTTTACTAGCAATTCTAACAATATTTTTTAAATCATTATTATTTTCTTCATTATAAATATTAAATACCTTCCCAAATAAAGTACCATTATCAGACTGAACAATAACATAATCATCCTTTTTTAATTCAATTCCATTTGAATCAAAATAAACACACTTATCAGTATCTTTAAATTTAACTCCAACAACCATTTTATCACTCCTTTCAAAATAAAAATTTATTCTAAACTCTCAAAATATAGTTTATCAAGTGCCAAATCAATATTAACATTATATCTTATATTATTTAAAAAAACATTTACCTTCAAATAAAAAATATCATTTTCATTATCTAAATACGCCAAATATTTTAAAAATAAGTTATTTATTACTACTTTATCTAATTTTGATACAACAACTTTAAATTTTATATAATCCTCAAAATTGAAATTTTTAAATTTACATAAATTATTAAAAATATCTTCATCTACTTCAACATTACTAGCATCTATATCATTTTTTAATACTTGACATCTACTTATCAATGTTGGCAATAACTCATTTGAATTATCACTAATTAAAAATCCAACAACTTTCTCATTAGGTTCCTCTAAAACTTTTAATAATTTATTAACGGATTGTTCATTCATTAAACCAGCATTCAAAATAAAAAATAATTTATAATACCCATCAAAAGACAATGTAGATAAAAATTCTTGTAAATTTAAAATTTGATCTTTATCAATTAAATTATCAATAGGTCTTAAAATTCTAACTGAAATATTATTCTCAATATCATCAATATTAAATATCATTTTCTTTTCTAAAAACAATTTAAAAACACTATTCATAACATCTTCATAATTATTTGATTCAACTAAAAAAGCATGAGAAAGTTTATTCTCATCTATTACATTTGATAAATATTTTATGTTTTCTTCCTTCATACTCAAAATCTACATTAAAAGTAGAAAAGATAAAGCAATCATAATTAAGCCCGGATATCCTAAACAAAATACCACCAAGACAGTAATCAAATTAATTGGTACAACAACATTAAAACCACTAAGAATTATGTCAAAACTATAAATCATCAAAAATGAATAACAAATTTTTTTCAGTAATTTTAATAACATGTTTATCACAATAAATTATATTATTCTTATTTAAATTTATGCAATATTTTTTCTATCTTCAAATGCCCTTTCTAATGTTAATGAATCCAAATAATCAAGTTCTGTACCAACTGGTAAACCATAAGATAATCTTGAAATTTTAGTATTCATTTTTTCTAGTAATTTTTTAATATATTGTGTTGTAGTCTCACCCTCAATTGTAGGCTTTAATGCAATCACAAGTTCAACATCATCATTATCACAACGTTCAATTAAACTATCAATATTAAGTTCATCAGGTCCAATCCCATCAATAGGAGAAATTAGCCCACCTAAGACATGATATACGCCTTGATACTTTCCCATTTTTTCAAAAGCAAATATACTTTTAAAATCTTCAACAACACATATCAAATTTTTATTTCTATAATCATTATCACAAACTGAGCATACATCACCAGAAGTTATATTTCCGCATATACGACAAGGATGTAAATTCTTTTTTCCATCCATTATACATTTTGTAAATAAATTTATATCATCTTCTGAAAAATCAAGTAATGAAATTGCAAGTCTTTCAGCAGACTTCTCACCAATTCCCGGTAACTTTTTAAAATACTCAATTAATTCTTCTAGTTCCTTAGGATAAATCATTACATCAAACCATTTAAACCTTTAGCATATGCTCCAAGTTTAACTTCTACGTCCTTATCAATTTTAGAAACTGCTTCATTATGAGCAATTTTAATCATATCTTGTAAAGCATCAATATCTTCAGCATCAGTTAAAGATGGAGTATCTATTTTTATAGAAACCATTTCTTTCTTACCACTTAATACAACAGTAACAAAACCAGATTTACCTTCATAATTTGTTTTAAAAATTTCTTCCTGTTTTTCAGTTATAACTCTTTGCATTTTTTGTGCTTCTTGCATTAATTTTTGCATATTCATAATATCATTCCTCTTTCTTATTTAACTTCTAATAGCGAATCACCAAACAAATCATTTGCAATTGATACTGATAAATTCACATCATCTTCATTAATTATATCATCTTTTTCTTCTATATATACAAAATTATTTTGTTTATTTTTAAGTAATTCCATATATCTATTTTTTTCGATATTCCAATCATTAAGTGTTAAACAAATAAAACTTTTTTTATTTTTACATGCTTTATTAAAAGCATTTTCAATCAAATCTAAGCTTTCATTAAATAATAAAACTGTCGATTGGGACTTATTAGCAAAAATAACATTTGTTGGTGAAACAACTTCAATACTTACATTTTCAATCAAATTTAATAAATCATGATTATTTTCAAATTCAATATCATTTAAAAATTTATTCCATAATTCAGTAAATTCTTTTTTACAATCACGACTAGCATTAACATAAGAATTATTTATTCTAATTTTAATAAATTCGTCATTTATTTTCTTTTTAGAACTACTAGCATTTATAACAACATTTGAAGTATCTTCTTTATTATCTAAACTATTGCTAACCTCAACTTTTGTTTCCTCTTTAACATTACTTTTTTGTTCTAAATTATTTACTAATTTGTCAATTGATAAATTGTCAACTTTATTTATATTTTTGTCAAATATCTCATTATCACTTGACTTGTCGGTAATTTTTATTTTATCACAATTATCAACTTTACATTTTTGATAATAACTAAACAAGATAATTTTAATTAAATCTAAAGAATTCTTTTTGCCAAAAACATTTGATAAATCAAAAGCCATATTTTTTAAATCACATACAGCAATTGGATAATTCATACCATTAACAATTTTCATTTCTAAATCAAAAATATAAGCAATAATTTTATTGACAAATAAATTAATATTCAAACCCTTATCACCATATTCATTAAATATAGCGTTAACATCGTCATAACAAGCATCATTTAATAATTCAAAAATCTTCTCTACATCCTTTGATCCAACAAAACCAAAAGTATCACCAATAAGTTTATCATCAATTAAAACATTCTCTTTAGATAATTGATCAAGCATACTTAAAGCATCTCTCATTGCACCATCAGCAAGTTCAGCAATTAAATTAGCTGCAGAGTCAGTAATCTCAATATTTTCTAATTTAGAAATTCTTAAAATATTGCTTACAATAATATCAGGAGTCAATTTTTTAAAAGAAAATCGTTGACATCTAGATAAAATAGTAAGAGGAATCTTTTGCAATTCAGTTGTAGCTAAAATAAATATAATATGACTAGGAGGTTCTTCTAATGTCTTTAAAAAAGCATTCCAAGCACTACCAGATAACATATGAACTTCATCAATAATATAAATCTTATATTTTGAAAAAGTTGGCAGTATTTTAGCACTATCGCGTAAATTTCTTATTTCATCGACACCATTATTACTAGCAGCATCTATTTCGATAATATCAGGTGATTCACTAAAATTTATACAACTATTACATTTATTACAAGGATTACCATCTATATTATTTTCACAATTAATTGCTTTAGCAAATATCTTAGCAGTACTAGTTTTTCCTGTACCTCTAGGACCATGAAATAAATATGCATGAGATACCTTATTTAAAACAATTGATTCCGAAAGTAATTTTTTTATAGCCTCTTGTCCATATAAGTTTTCAAAAGAATCAGGTCGATATTTTCTATATAAAACCTTGTATGCCATTAAGATCACCATCCACTACTAATTATACCATTTATCTCTTATTTTTCCAAAATAAATCACTTATTTTTTTATATTCATTTCTAAAACTATCATTATCAATTTTAAAAAAATTAGTTTTAGAAAACATCTTCTTATTCAAACTTTTTTCAAATAAATAATACACATTCCTTATTCTACTTTCTCGAATAAAAAGCTTACACATTTCACATGGTTCAATTGTAACATACAACGAACATTTGTTTAACCGCCATTCATTAATTTTTTTAGAATACTTTGAAATAGCAATAATTTCCGCATGATCAAACACACAATTACTTTTATGACGTTTATTATATGCATATGAAACAATTTTACCATCAGCAACTAAAACAGCAGCTACGGGAACTTCATTATGTTTAATAGCCTTTCTAGATAACTTTAATAATAATTTATATACTTTATCCGGCATATATAACTACCTCTTTTCAAATAAAAAAAGTGCACATGCGTAGAGGTAAATATGGCTGCTTTATTCCTAATCTGACCAGGTTATTACATACACATTGCACAAATATAATATACCACAACAATTAATAGATAACAAGAAAATAATGTGGAAAACTTTTAAAATATTTAAAATAATAATAAAATCATATTAATTACTACACAATATATAAGAATTAATAATTAAATATCGAACAAATTATTTCCCGGGAAATAATTTCACTAAATAACTAAAATAATTTACATTATA
>ERZ1673741.63-NODE-63-length-145411-cov-112.937257_pt1 | contig 145411 bp, 107 predicted proteins | sample MGYA00580209_ERZ1673741 | MGnify/ENA primary metagenome ERZ1673741 (study PRJEB41218, sample SAMN15661754) | gut metagenome | host: Homo sapiens | place: Canada: London | collected 2015-08-20/2019-03-30 | study: EMG produced TPA metagenomics assembly of... | reverse complement strand
ACATCCAGAAGCAGAACCTCTTCTTCCTGGATTGGTGGAAGTTTGGGGAGTAAGATAAACTTAATAAAGTTTTTGAAACATTCGATAAAGTCATTATGATTGTTTTTTCGTAATTTTGCAGCATTAAACGAATTAACAATCATAATGATGAATACAAAGAAAATTTGGACTAGCAAAAAGCCGTTACTGATAAGCGCATGGCTGCTTGCCATGCAGGGGGCTACCTATGCACAGAACCCAATCGTGCAAACACAGTTAACTACCGACCCAGCACCTCTGGTTGTCGGAGACCGTCTCTATGTATATACCGGTCATGATGAAGATAAGGCTGACTTCTTCTGGATGAACGAATGGCGTGTGTATTCCACCAAGGATATGGTGAACTGGACAGACCATGGTTCTCCGCTCGACCTCAGTTCTTTTTCCTGGGCAGACGACCGTGCCTGGGCAGCACAGACCATCGAACGTAATGGTAAGTATTACTGGTATATCTGTGCGCACTCTAAACTGACGGGCGGAATGGCTATCGGCGTAGCTGTGGCTGATTCTCCTACCGGTCCGTTCAAGGATGCGCTGGGCAAACCGCTTTTCGATAATGGAAGTTGGGACAATATCGACCCTACCGTCTGGATGGATGAGGATGGTCAGGCTTATCTCTATTGGGGTAATCCACATCTTTACTATGCCAAACTGAATAAAGATATGATCAGCTTCAAGGGTGGTATAGATGCTAAGGCAGCTGTTGATAAAAAGCGTGAAGTGGGCAGAATCGTGATGACTGAGGAGGGATTCGGTTCGCCTGACGTGGAGAAGCGTGATTCTACCCGAAAATATAAAGATTGCTACACAGAGGGACCTTGGTTCATGAAGCGTGGCAAGAACTATTATATGCTTTATGCTGCAGGTGGAGTGCCTGAGCATATCGCTTATTCCATGAGCAAGAAGCCTTTCGGACCATGGAAGTATATGGGCGAAATCATGCCATTGGAAGATACGGGTTCCTTTACTAACCATTGCGGTGTGACCGACTTCAAGGGCAAGTCTTATTTCTTCTATCATACGGGTAAACTGGGTGGCGGATTCGGACGCAGTGTGGCTGTGGAAGAATTCAAATATAATGCCGACGGTACATTCCCAATTATCCACCATACTCAGGAAGGAGTGGCTCCTATCGCAACTCTCAATCCTTACAAGCGTCAGGAGGCTGAAACCATCGCTTTCTCTAAGGGAGTGAAGTCGGAGCAGACCGACGATACGGGTGTTTATATCTCTGAAATTCATACAGGTGATTATATCAAGGTACGTGAGGTGGATTTCGGAAATGAGAGTCCGGATGCATTTGCCATCTCTGCAGCGTGCTCTTCGCTTGGAGGTTCGCTGGAGGTTCATCTCGATAAGGAAGATGGCGAACTGATAGCTAAACTTGATGTTACCAAGACGGGTGGCTGGGAAAAGTGGAAGACTTTCTCGGCACAAATGCTAAAGAAAGTGACAGGAAAGCATGATATATACTTCGTGTTCAAGGGATTGAAGGGAAGCAAACTCTTCAATTTCGACTGGTGGAAGTTTGAGAAGAATTTCGCCAATCCTGTGGTTTGGGCTGATGTGCCTGATGTGGATGTAATCCGTGTGGGTGACAGCTTCTATATGGTAAGCACCACCATGCATCTGATGCCGGGTGCGCCTATCATGAAATCGAAGGATCTGGTGAACTGGGAAACCGTGAACTATATCTTCCCTAAACTTACCGATTCGCCTAAGTATGACATGAAGGAGGGTACGGTGTATGGTCGTGGTCAGTGGGCCACTTCGCTGCAGTATCATCGTGGCAAGTTCTATGCGCTCTTTGCTCCGAATGATAATCCCGGTGGAGAGACTTATATCTGTACAGCCGATGATATCGAGGGCAAATGGACTATCCACAGCCGTTTGCAGCATTTCCATGATGCCGCTCTCTTCTTCGATGACGACGATAAGGCATACGTGGTTTATGGAACGGGAGAGATGGTGCAGCTGAATGCCGACCTGACGGATGTGGTGCCAGGCAGCCATCGTAAACTCTTTGAGCGTGATGCTGATGAAACGGGTTTGCTCGAAGGCTCCCGCATGATCAAGCACAACGGCAAGTATTATCTCCTGATGATTTCGTGGCCACAGGGACATCCTCGTCGTGAGGTTTGTTATCGTGCTGATAAGATAACGGGTCCTTACGAAAAAAAGGTGATTTTGGAAACGGAGTTTGCCGGATTCAACGGCGTGGGACAAGGTACGATTGTAGATGATAAGGATGGCAACTGGTATGGCATCGTATTCCAAGACCGTGGTGGTGTGGGCAGAGTGCTCACGCTGGAGCCATGTACCTGGAAGGACGGATGGCCTATGCTGACCGATGAGAAGGGCAATATTCCTGCCAAGATGCAGAAGCCTGTGCTGGGCTACGACGGCAAGGGTCTCGTGTATAGCGACGATTTCTCGAAGGATAAACTGGAACTGCAGTGGCAGTGGAACCACAATCCTGTGGATGATGCCTGGTCGCTCACAGAGCGCAAGGGCTGGCTCCGTCTGAAGACATCCCGCATCGTTCCTAACATCTTCCTGGCTCCAAATACCATCAGTACCCGTACCGAAGGACCAACCTGCGAGGGAATCATCAAGATGGATGTGAGCAAGATGAAAGATGGCGATGTGGCTGGTCTGTCAGCCTTCCAGGGTGATGCGGCCCTGCTTTCTATCGTAAAGGAAGGCAAGAAACTCTTTGTGGTTGGTACCAAGGAGAGTGTAGCCCTGACGGATAAGGAGAAGGCGGTGACCGGTGTGAAGCGTGAGGAGGTGTATCGCCAGCCTTTGAATCTGAAGCAGGATAAGGCAACGAAATCAAGCATCATCTATCTGAAGATGAGTTGCGATTTCCGTCTTCATCAGGATCTCGCCACCTTATTATATAGTATAGACGGCAAGACCTGGATTCCTGCCATCAAGGATTTCAAGATGCAGTATGATTATCGCCGCCTCTTCATGGGTACCCGTATCGCCATCTACAATTATGCCACAAAGGCTGCTGGTGGATATGTGGATATTGATTCTTTTGAATATTTGAAAGAGAAATAAAGTTTAAGATTGTTTTGTTTGTAATTTGACGGCACAAAGTGATGGAAACTTAAAAAGTTTTCTTATCTTTGTGCCGTCTTTAATTACTAATCAATGCTGATTTTATGAACAGAAATAAGATGATTTTGGGGGCTTGGGTCTTGGGACTATTGTTTCCGATAGAGATGATGGCTAAGACAAGTTGCATAGATAATAGTACTCGACTTTGGTATAACGCTCCTGCCCAGCAGTGGCTGGAGGCTCTGCCTATCGGAAACTCACATCTGGGAGGTATGGTGTATGGCGGAACCATAGATGAGAGTATCCAGTTGAATGAGGAGACTTTCTGGAGTGGCGGTCCTCATAACAACAATAGCAAGAAATCCCTGGAGAATCTGCCAAAGGTGAGGGAACTCATCTTCAATGGCAGAGAAGAGGAGGCAGCGGCTCTCATCAACCAGACATTCATCCCAGGTCCTCATGGCATGTGCTTCCTGCCGATGGCAAATCTGCATATCAGCATGAAGAACTGGGGAAAGGCTGAGCAGTTTGTGCGCAACCTGGATTTGAAGAGGGCGATTGCCACGACTTCTTTCGTGATGGATGGCGTAAGATATACCCGTACTACCTTTGCTTCGCTGGCTGATGGTGTTATCGTTTGCCACATCAAGGCGAGTAGAAAGGGTGCCCTGAATATTGATGTTACCCTGGATTCGCCTTTTGAACATCAGGCTCAGAAAACGCCTTCAGGGGTTATGCTGAAGGTGAAGGGACAAGACCAGGAAGGCATCAAGGCGGCTCTTGCTGCCGAATGTTTGGCGGATGTAAGGACGGATGGCACCGAGGCAACCATCATCGTGAGCGCTGCCACCAATTTTGTGAACTATCACGATGTGTCGGGCAATGCAGCCCAACGCAATGCCGACTATATAAATAAGGTGAAACTGATGAGTTATGCACAGTTGGAGAAACGCCATGTGGAGGCTTACCAGAAGCAGTTCGCTACTTCTTCTCTGGTTCTGCCAACCGATGTCAATGCTTCGTTGCCTACCAATCAGCGCCTGGAGAAATTTGCAGGCAGCAAGGATATGGCGATGGTAGCGCTGATGTATAATTACGGTCGCTATCTGCTCATCTCCTCTTCACAGCCTGGTGGACAGGCGGCAAACCTGCAGGGTGTTTGGAACGACAGCAAAAATGCCCCTTGGGACAGTAAATATACCATCAACATCAATACGGAGATGAACTACTGGCCTGCCGAGGTAACGAATCTCGGTAACACCACGGAGCCTCTGTATTCGCTGATTAAGGATTTGAGTGTAACGGGAGCACAGACGGCTAGGGAAATGTATGGCTGCCGTGGCTGGATGGCACATCATAACACCGATATCTGGCGCATAGCAGGTCCGGTGGACGGTGCGCAGTGGGGCATGTTTCCGAATGGTGGAGCCTGGCTCACCACCCATCTCTGGCAGCATTATCTCTATACGGGCGACAAGGCTTTCCTCAAGCAGTGGTATCCGGTAATAAAAGGTGCTGCTGAGTTCTATCTTGACTATATGCAGAAGTTGCCGGGCACTGAATGGAAGGTAACCGTGCCGTCGGTGAGTCCGGAACAGGGACCTAAGGGTAAAAGAACTGCCGTAACGGCGGGATGTACAATGGATAACCAGATAGCCTTCGATGCCTTAACCTGTGCCGTGAAGGCTTCTGAAATATTGGGTGTTGATGAGGCTGAGCGCAAGGCTATGCAGCAGCTGATTTCTCAGATTCCGCCAATGCAGATAGGAAAGTACGGACAGTTGCAGGAGTGGCTTGTGGATGCGGATGATCCGAAGAATGAGCATCGCCATATTTCGCATCTCTATGGATTGTATCCATCCAATCAGATTTCTCCTTTCTCTCATCCGGAACTGTTCCATGCCGCAGCCACCACTCTGAAGCATCGTGGCGACCAGGCTACGGGCTGGAGTCTGGGTTGGAAGACGAACTTCTGGGCACGTATGCTCGATGGGAATCATGCTTTCAGAATCATCAGCAATATGCTTCGTCTGTTGCCATCTGATGCGCAGGCAAAGGAGTATCCTGAGGGCAGAACCTATCCGAATCTCTTCGATGCCCATCCACCATTCCAGATAGACGGCAACTTCGGAGTAACAGCCGGCATCGCAGAGATGCTTCTGCAGAGTCATGATGGAGCCGTGCATCTCTTGCCGGCATTGCCTAATGCCTGGAAAGAAGGAAGCGTAAAGGGACTTCGTGCCCGTGGCGGCTTTGTGGTGGATATGGACTGGAAGAATGGCAGACTGATGAAGGCGAAGATTCGCTCCACCATCGGAGGTGTGCTGCGTCTCCGCTCCTACGTTCCGCTTAAGGCGAAGAATCTGAAGAAGGCTGAAGGCGATTGTCCGAATGCTTTGCTGGCACCTGCTGTAGTAAAAACAGCGATGGAGCAGCCGAGAATGGAAGAAGGCGTCAAGGCGAATATCCCAGTGGTGTATGAATATGATTTGGAAACAGAACCAGGAAAGACGTATCAACTTTCCGGTTTAAAATAGGTGTTTCAAGTCTTATAATCATATTTTATATAGGTAAATATCAAAAAAAGCCGTAAAAGTATCGTTTTGTCCACCGATAAGTGGATAAAAAGTGGTACTTTTGCGGCTATATTATTAATTATAAAATTTTAGACCTGAGAATTACAATGAAGAAAGTATTAATTGCAACCTGCTGCATCGCTCTGCTGAGCGGATCTCTGGAAGCTTCTGCACAGAAGAAATCTGCTGCGAAGAAAGTTCTGACGCAGACCTTGGCTGGCAAGTCATGGTCGGCTGATAACGGGAATGGTACCTTTACCAACCCCTTGTTTTATGATGAATTTTCTGACCCTGATATCATCAGAGTGGGGGAGGATTACTATCTGGCAGGTACTACGATGCACAGTGTGCCAGGCCTGGTGGTGCTGCATTCCAAGGATTTGGTGAACTGGGAATTCTCTTCCTATTGCTTCGACCGCTTTGATGATTCTGATGATTTCAATCTCCGCAATGGCAAGGAGGCTTACGGACAGGGTATCTGGGCGCCTGCCATCCGATATCATAACGGCAAGTTCTATATCTTCTCCAACATCAACGGACATGGTTTGCAGGTGTATATTTCGGACAGTGCCAAGGGACCTTGGACGCATCATAAAGTTAATGGCGATATCTACGACCTCTCTGTGCTCTTCGATGAGGATGGCAAGATTTATGCCGTGCACAAGTATGGCAACGTGACCGTTACGGAGTTGAAGCCCGATTTGAGTGGTCCGGTAGAGGGCAGCAGCAAGGTGGTGATTCCGGAAGGCAATGCGATGGGTGAGGGACATCATGTTTATAAAATCAATGGTATGTACTACATCCTCTCTGCTGATTATTCGCCGATGGGTCGTATGCAGTGTGCCCGAAGCAAGAGTATCTGGGGACCTTACGAAACCTGCGTAATCAGCGAAAGAGAATCGTATGGTTATGCTGCGGGATGGAGCGTAGGTAACATGGGCATCGGTCGTCCTTTGCCGGAAGATGGCTTCAAATTCCAAAACAACCAACCGAATGGCTTGAACCTGGGCTGTGCTACGATTCATCAGGGTGGCATCGTGCAGGCTCCTGACGGGAAATGGTGGGGCGTTTCGATGCAAGACTTCAATGCCGTGGGCAGAACCGTATGCCTGTCGCCTATCACTTGGGTTGACGGCTGGCCTTATTTTGGATTGGAGAAGAACCTGGGCCGTTCGCCTCGTACCTGGTTCAAACCGAATGATGCGGTAAAAGCGCCTCAGGCACCATACGAAAGATGTGATGATTTCTCTGGCAAGACTTTCAAGCCGGTTTGGCAGTGGAATCATAATCCGAACGACAAGATGTGGTCGCTGAATAAGGAGCGAAAGGGTTGGCTCCGTTTGCATTCGATGCCTGCCAAGCAACTGCTCTGGGCAAAGAATACATTGACGCAGCGTGCCATCGGACCTGTTTCTTATACTTCTGTTAAATTAGATGCATCCCGCTTAAAGGTTGGTGATGAGGCTGGTTTGGGTGCCATCAATACGCCATACGCTTCATTGGGCGTTGTCAAGACGGATAAGGGATTGAACTTGAGATGTTATGACCAGAATACCAACAAGGAAGTGTTGAAACCGTTGGCTAAAAGCAAGGTAGTTTGGTTGCGCCTTTGGGGTGATTATGACAAGAGCCAGTTGCAATATTCCTATTCTCTGGATGGCAAGACCTGGGAGAATATCGGCGAGCAGATGCTTTCGCCTTATCAGTTGAAGACCTTCCAGGGGGTACGTGTGGCACTTTATGCTTTCAACAAGAAGGAATTGAATGGCGGTGTGGCTGATTTTGATGATTTCAAGGTGGAGGAGCCGATGGCAGACAGAACAGCCAATTTGCCTATCGGAAAGACCATAAGATTCTCTAATCTCGCTGATGGCAGTCTGATGGATGCTACCGGACATGGATTGATGCATAGTTCCGGTAATCGAAACGACATGAGAAATCAGGTGAAGTTTGTTGTGGAGGATAGAGGTAAGGGAAAGATTGCTTTGAAGACGGCTGACGGACGATATGTTTATATTGCTGGTGCTGGTTTATCTGGTGATGTTCGTCTGACTTCCGACTCTTCCAAGGCAGAGGAGTTCTTATGGCAGGATATGCTTTATAACCGCTGCATGCTTCTTTCTCTGAAAACGCAGCGCTATGTGGGCAAGAATCCTGTGGATGGTAGTCCTTACTCTGCTGATTTTCAGGGTGCTGATGCAGGAATGAAAAATGGGTGTGTCTTCTCGTGGGAGATTGTAGAGTAATCTGTTCTTGGAAATATATAAAAAGAGCTTGACTCGTTTGGGTAGGAGTCAAGCTCTTCTTGTTTATCTTTAGTTTTATTTTTCTTACGTTCTATTCAAAATAGAAAGTCAATGCAATCATCTTGCTATGAGCACTTTTTGCCGCCTTCGTATAAGGCAACATGCTTTTGTCTTTCACTTTATTGATATAATTCTTGTCGTATGAGTCTGTTAATCCATACATGAACTTAAGTTCTGGTCTGAGCTTAAAGAATGGTAGGTAGAAATCGCATCCGGCACCAATTTCGAGGAACATTTCAGACTTCTTCAGTTTGATGTAATCATCGTTGTTTCCGCTAAGATTGATCATCGGATTCAATCCTGCCATGATGTAAGGTCGATGATTGTTAAATCTCTGTGCGCCAAAAATGAGATTAAAAGCTGAAGAAATATATGCAGTTTTCATTTCCTGCTTTTCTTCTATGGGATTTCCTATACCATCTTTTTCCATCAGATTATGGAATGTGAGATGTCTCGTACCGAAGTACATGGCCGGAGCAATACGAAACTGGAAGTGGCTGTTTAGGCGGAATTCTCCCAAAACTCCTACCGTAAATCCCGCATCCCATCTGTCTTGATCTACCGTAACATTGGATTCCTTCTCATTACCATCTGCATCTATATAAGAAGTTAGTCCTGTATTCGTAAATTCTAAGTCTTGGAAGTGTGTTCCAACCATAACGCCAAAATGGAATGGGCGCAAATCAGTATAAGGACGGTTTTCTACAGTCCTTTCTTGTGCCATGATTACTATGCTTATAGTCATGACTGCTAATATGGTCATTATCAATCTTTTCATATTATTATTAACGGATAATTTTTCTTCTTATTGTTTCTTTCTCTATTTCGATAATGTATAAATTGAAGTTTTCTCTTAAAAAACTTATACCTATTTGTAGGTATTCCGGAAAATATTATTATCTTTGCACCATCAAATTTAGGTATTAAACTATTGAAGCGAATACATATTATTAACATTATAAAACATTAAGAATTATGGCATACGTAATTGGTGACGATTGTATCGCTTGCGGTACATGTATCGATGAGTGCCCATCAGGTGCAATCTCTGAGGGCGAGAAGTATTCTATCAACCCAGACCTCTGCACAGAGTGTGGTACTTGCGCAGATGTTTGCCCTAACGAGGCAATTAGTCTTCCTTAATTTTTAAGGATAGATACTTTTAGTTACATAAAACATTGAGAGCGGTTCCTTTGGAATCGCTCTTTTCTGTTATATGGACTTTGATTACCTTTTATCCTTACTTTGTGTAGAAAAACGGCTGTTTGCCGTCAGCAAGTATGGAGGCTTATACAATTATTATGTTGTTATATAATGTATCGAAAAAGGCGATGAAGCTAAATACTTCACCGCCTTATATTTTTTCTAATCAAGATTTCTGTTAAAGAATTCTCTTGAGAAATTTCATATTACTGAGCTGCTTCCTCTTCAAGACCCAAAGCCTTCTTTGCAAGAGAGTTGTTAGGATCAAGCTTAATCAACTTCTCGAAGTATGGTCTAGCAGTGTCTAAGTCTTTCTTAGAACCCCAGTAGATGTAACCTGCATTCTTGTATGCCTGCATCAAGTAACCCTTTTCATCCTCATCATACTGCTTGCTTTCGAGTTCCTTGATTACCTTTTCATAGTTTTCAAGAGCCTTGTCGTCCAACTCATTCTGGAATGCGATGTTAGCAGCCTGCAAGTCAGCGTATGCCTTAATCTGTGGATACTTTTCTGCAAAGATGTTGTAAACACCGATAGCCTTGTCTACCCATACAGCCTTATCTGCGCCACCCTTCTGAGCTTTAGCATTGTAAATCTCAGCCATCTTAACGAAGTCAGAAGGAGCAGCGTTAGGGTTCTTCTCCATATAAGTCTGAGCGAACTCGATAGCCTTATCTTCGTTGCCCATAGCCTTGTATGTCTCAGAAATGTACTGGTAAGGCTTAATGTCTTCCTTATTCATTTCCAATGCCTTGTTGTACTGCTCCAAAGCCTGATCATACTGCTTGTTGCCAGCAAGGGCCAATCCGTAGTATGAATAGATGCTAGAGTTCTTCTTTACATCAGCGTTGTTGATGATAGCTGTTGCATAATTCAATGCATCCTCGAATTTCTGTGTATCTACAGCTGCACGCATTGCCAAAATCTGGAATGCTGTATCCTTTGGATATTTCTGCATACCTTCTTTGCACAACTGAAGTGCCTCATCCTTCTTGTTCAAAACGTAAGCAGTGAAGCAGTATTCATAGAAGATATACTCTTCCATGGTGCTATGATTTGCTTTTGAGAAATTCTCATAAGCCTTTTCATAGTTACCATTAGCATAGAATGTATGACCAGTCTCTGCCTCTACAGGATAGTCAGGATTGATTGTCTTCAATTTCTGCAAAGCTTCTGCGCTACCATTTGGGTCAATCTTCTGGTATACACGAGCATAGCTGATATAACCCTGAGGATTCTTTGGATCCATAATCATACACTGCTTGTACCAGCTAGCAGCCTCACCACCGTTGTCCTGCATGGCGAAGATATCACCTTTCAAGATATATGCATCACCATAATTCTTGAATTTAGCGATTACAGCATCTGCTACTGCATTGCCTTCAGTATACTTCTTGTTGATAACAAGGGCATTACCCAATGCAACAAGAGCCTTAGGATCTTTTTTGAAGGTCTTCTGATAGACCTTAACATCCTTAGCAAATTCTTTAGCATCAACGTTGCCTGCTTTCAATGTAGTCTCAATTGGCTTAAGTGCATCCTTATAGTTCACATCCTGAGCCATTGCAGGAGCTGCCAAACCCATGACGAGCAATCCTGCTACTAAATATTTAACTGCTTTCATAATTCTATTTTTAAATACTTTCCTTTATCAAAATATGCTTTGACTCCAGTTAGTAAGTTTTATTTTAATTTTATCGTATATTTTCTTCGCTTTTTTTATCTTGTCTTGTTACCGTTTTACGTTAACAGTTCTTATAGTGATGTCACCTCTGTATGGCAGTAAACCCGACTTGAACACAATAAGCTGTCCTTTAGGGTTGGAAATGTAGTTGGCAAAACTCCAAGGCAAAGCCTTATGAGGGTCTACTACAATAGCATATATAGTTCTGACGAACGGATATCTTCCATCCAACAAATATGCCTGATAAGGTTGCCAGCTATTTGAAGGCTTTGCCTCATCTTTCACGGATACTCTCATGACATGAATATTCTTTTTGAATGTGGTATTGGTTGAATCTCTACGATCATTTAACCAATTAGAACCAATCACACCAATAGACCCAGGATTTTGATCAACAAAGTCAATCACCTGTTTACTGGTTTTGGCAGCCATGATTTTGGCTCCCATTTTAGCTCCTTGTAATACAGAATCTACCACGTAGTTAGTAGTAGCTGATCGGGTGTTGTCGAAAATGACTTCGATATCACCTCTTTTAGAGCCTGGTCTAATATCACTCCATTTTGTAACCTTTCCCGTTAAGATGTTCTTGATTTCATTTACTGTAATACAAGTATCCGTATTGTTCTTGTTTACAATGAATGCTAAACCATCGTAACCGATAGGGAATACAGAAGGAATAACATTACTTTTTGATTTCAAGTATGCTATTTCACTATCTTTCAAATTTCTTGTTGTGAATAATAGGGCAGTTTTGAAATCTTTAATCATCTGAAGTCCTGTGACTTCATCAGTATATTTTGCTTTGAGTTTGGCTTTTGGAAATTCAAACTCAAATTGACTCCTTTCTTCCTCAATGATAGGACTCAAACTTTCGTCAGCCACAAATTCTATTGTGCCTGAAGTAGGAGTGTCAGTTCTACCATCTTTGGCTTTCTTCTCGCCGCAAGACGAGAAGAAAGCCATTGATAGTACTGTTAATCCTATATAAATATAAGATATTCTTTTCATTCTATTACTGCAATCTAAATACAACTGGTACAGTATACTTAACACGTACAGTCTGACCATTCTGCTTACCAGGAGTCCATCTAGGCATGCTCTTAACAACACGCTGTGCTTCGCGGTCGAGTGAAGGGTCAACTGAGCGTGCAACCCTAACATCAGAGATAGAACCATCACGCTCTACCACGAATGATATGATTACTTTGCCCTGTACGCCATTTTCCTGTGCTACAACAGGATACTTCGTATTGCCATTGAGGTAAGACATCAAAGCTCCATTTCCACCAGGGAATGAAGGCATCTCCTCTACAACATCGAAGACCTTAGTTGCAACCTCAGGTTTTGGAGCTGGTGGTGGAGGTGGGGCTGCTACTGCAATCTCACTTCTTACAGCTTCCACTGTACGGTCCTTCACACCTTCCTTGTCTTCAGTACCTACAGCTACCTTATCGTCCAGTTTATCCATCTGCTTAACCTGGTTTTCCTCTTTTACGAGTTCATCCTTCTTGATGACAGGTGCAGTAAACTTCTGAGTTTCGCGAGCCACAGGTATCTCCTTCTTAGGTTCAATCTTTGGCTTCACTGGCTCCTTCTTCTTTTCTTCCTTCTTAGCCTGCTGCTGGAGTTTAGCCAACTCCATAGCTTCCATATATGCCTGCTGTTCTTCGGCCTGTTTCTGTTCGATGACTTTCCAAGCCAAGAATCCACCCACGAGAGCTGCAGCAATGACCAAGATCAGAAGAGCCTTGATGTTTCGACCAGAAGTACCCTTACGGAGCTGGTATGCACCATACTCCTTGTTCTTTCCGGCGAAAACCATATCGACCCATTTAGGATCGTAAAGATCTATTTTTGCCATTTCTTTCTTGTTTAAAATTGTTTGTTACTCATCTTACATCTTAACGTTTCTAGACTTGAGAAGTTTCTCGTCGTCTGCGTTAATCTTATCGATGACGTAAGTACCAATGTTTGAAATCTGCATTTCGTCGAGAGCGTCAACCATATTCTTGTAAGAAGCGTTGTCGGTAGGCTTGATGACGATGGTAAGAGTAGGAATCTTTCCGTCCTTCAAATTACCTGCCTTCAAATCACTAAGTTTCTTCTGATAGATGCTATCAGGATACTGCTTAGGATTCTTCTGACGATCCATGTTCAACTCCTTAACAGCGAGCGAAATTCTTTCTACTGGTCTTGTACCATTCTCTGTAGCGTGCTCTCTCAAGACCTTACGGATGCCCTGGCTTCCCCATGTAGTTTCCTTGATCCATGATGGGTCATCGTACTTAGGAATACCTGCACCATAATAAATCTTGTTGTCTGCTGTTACGTAGAGTGTCACAGTCTCAGAAGCCTTTGCTTCGTTCTTCTTGTCCTCTGGTTGGTTGTCATCATTACTTGGCATAGTCAGCTCCATAGTCTGAGGTTTGCTCAAAGATGTACACAGCATGAAGAACGTGATAAGCAGCATGAGCATATCCACCATAGGCGTAAAGTCTACGCGGACATTCATTTTCTTTTGTTTGCTTTCTTTCTTTGCCATTTATTCGTCCCCCTGTTTTTTTAACTGTGTAATCATATAGTAATGACTCTCGTCCATATCCTGGAGTTCGTTCATCACTCTCTTAACGGTCTTGTAAGGTGTAGAAGCATCTGCCTTCAGGGCAATCTTGATGTCCTCGTTTACGTTACGAGCTGCGTCAACCCACTGCTGGAACTCGCTCATACCGCCCTTAATACTGTCGAGAGGAATACCTTTAGTCTGGAGATACTGTGGACGCTTAGAAGCGTTCATTGTCAGATAAGTACTCAAGTCGTTCATTGGTACACCAAACGTACCTTCGCTCTTGAATGTCTCAATCTGCTTTGGATTCAATGACACACCGAAGTTACCTGTCATTGTACTCAATGTATTTCCAAGCTGATCAGTATTATCAATACTCATAAATACTTGGCCCTCGCCGGTAGGATTACCAGCCTTGTCCTTTTCAGGACTTACCAAGATAGTCAAGACGCCGTTCTCTGGCACCTTAATCTCAGACACAGATCCTGGTGTGTTAACCTTTACAGGCTCATTCTTTACGAATGTAGAGGTGAGCATGAAGAAGGTAAGCAACAGGGTCATAACGTCTGACATAGGAGTCATATCGATCCAGACGTCACTCTTCTTAATTTTTACTTTACCCATAGCGATAAAATTTTAAAGGGTTAGCAAAAATTAAGCCTCTTCTGCGTGGTTAGCTTCGTATGTCTGAGCAATTGAGTAACCTACCTCGTCGAGTGCGTATGTCAACTTATCTACCTTGTTGGTGAATGTGTTGTAAGATACAACGGCACACCATGATGTCAAGATACCGAATGCGGTGTTGATCAACGCCTCAGAAATACCTACAGAAAGTGCTGCTGAGTCAGCGCCACCACCTTCACCCATGGCCTGGAATGACTTGATCATACCGGTTACAGTACCGAGAAGACCTGTCAAAGTACCAAGTGTTACGATTGTAGCGATGATAGGCAAGTTCATTGTCAAAGTTGGCATCTCCAACTGAGTTGCCTCCTCGTGAGCCTGCTGGATCTTAGCTACCTTCTGAGCCTTCTTCAAAGATGCGTTAGCACCAGACTCCATAGACTTGTAAGCGTTCAAAGAAGCCATAACAACGTTAGCTACTGTACCGCGCTGCTTGTTGCAGAGCTGCTCAGCCTTAGCGAAATCATTAGCGTTCAAAGCTGCCTTGATGTTTGCAACGAACTTAGGAAGAGCACCTTTACCTGTAGCGGTCTTAAGAGCCAACCAACGCTCGATTGTCATAGCCAACACTGTGAGCAACAATGTGTGGATAACTGGTACGATTACACCACCTTTGTAGATAGTACCCCAAATGTCTGCTGGGTGATCCTGTACACCTGGATCCTGGAAGTGCATGTCGTTACCGAACCATGTGAAGAACAATGTGAATGCGATGATAGCACATACCACGATGATCCAGAATGCGCCTCTTACTCCCTGAAAGCCCTCAGACTTCTTAGCTGGGGCTGCTTGTTTTGTAGTTGCCATAATTTTACTTTTTTAAATTATTAGTTAATAAATTATTAATATTTTCTTGTTTTCTTGGTTGCTTTGTAGACCTTGTATGTGTTGTTGTCACGAAACACAGTCGGTTATTCAAATTCCAATGGCAAAGATAATAATTATTGGTTAACTATCACCCTAATTAAGAAGTTTTAACGAGATATTGACGCATTTTTTGTCAATATCTCGCTTTTTTCTTACAAAATTGCCAATATTTGGACGTTTTTTGCTCTTCTTACTTGAGCTTAGCCAAAGCTTCCTTGATGCGTCGGATTGCTTCAACGATGTTCTCATCGCTAGTAGCATAACTCATGCGGAAACAGTCTGGGTCTCCAAATGCATCACCGCCTACAGTAGCAACATGTGCCTCTTCCAAGAGATACATGGCGAAGTCTGTAGAATTATTGATGGTGTGAGTACCGTTGCTCTTGCCGAAATAGCTGTTGCACTTAGGGAAGAGATAGAACGCTCCCTGTGGCATGTTGACTTCGAGTCCTGGTACTTCCTTTGCCAATTTTACAATCAGATTGCGACGGCGCTCAAATGCCTGGCGCATTTCTTCTACTGCACTCTGGTCGAGTGTATAGGCAGCCTCTGCAGCCTTCTGGCTAACAGAACATGTGCCACTGGTGTATTGACCCTGGAGCTTGTTGCAGCCCTTGATGATCCATTCAGGACCAGCCAGGAAACCGATTCTCCATCCTGTCATGGCGTATGCTTTAGATACACCGTTGGCAATGATGACCTGTTCCTTCATGCCTGGTTCCTGAGCAATGCTGTGGTGCTTGCCTATATAATTAATGTGTTCGTAGATTTCATCTGCCAACACGAAAACCTCAGGGTGCTTTCTGAGAACTTCTGCCAATGCAGCCAATTCTTCCTTGGAATATACGCTACCAGTAGGATTGCTTGGAGAGCAGAGGATGAGCATCTTGGTCTTGTCTGTGATGGCATTTTCCAATTGTTCCGCTGTCATCTTGAAGTCCTGGTCGAATCCTGCGTTTACGATAACAGGTGTACCACCTGCCAATTTTACCATCTGTGGGTAGCTTACCCAATAAGGAGCAGGAATAATAACCTCGTCGCCAGGATTAACGAGAGCAAGGACAGCGTTGCAGACACACTGCTTGCCGCCGGTACCTACAATTACCTCATTGGTTGTATATTCTAAGCCGTTCTCGTTTTTCAATTTGGCAACAATCGCTTTTCGCAAGTCTGGATAGCCAGGGACTGGTGAGTAACGGGAGAAATTCTCGTCAATAGCTTTCTTTGCTGCCTGTTTAATGTTGTCAGGAGTGTTGAAGTCTGGTTCACCTACGCTCATGTTGATAACATCAATACCTTGAGCTTTCATTTCACTACTCTTCTGTGACATCGCCAGCGTTGCTGATGGTGCCAATCTGTTTAAACGATCAGATAATTGTGCCATAATTCTTTTTTACTATTTGTTTATCGTGTGCAAAATTAAGCAAATTATTTCTTTTTCGGAAGAAAATTGAGCATTATTTTATGTATTGTACCGAAATAATAACATAATTTTCATTATCCGAGATGCAGAGTGTGCCCCATGCGGTCTCTCTTGGTCTTGAGATAACGTTCGTTGTACTCGTTTGGTGTTACTTCGATAGCTACGTTTTCTACAATTTCCAAGCCGTATGCTTCCAGTCCTACACGTTTCACGGGATTGTTGGTAAGCAATCTCATCTTGTGTACGCCGAGGTGGCGGAGCATCTGAGCGCCACAGCCGTAGTCGCGCTCGTCTGGCTTGAAGCCAAGGTGAGTATTGGCGTCTACGGTGTCGTATCCTTCTTCCTGTAATTTATATGCGGCAATCTTGTTCATGAGCCCTATGCCTCGTCCTTCCTGCTGCATATAGATAACAACACCCTTGCCTGCTTTTTCGATGGCTTGCATAGCTTTGTGCAGCTGCTGTCCGCAATCGCATCGCTTGCTTCCCAGAATGTCGCCGGTAGCGCATGATGAATGAACGCGAACCAGGATAGGTTCATCTTCCTTCCATTCGCCTTTGATAAGAGCCATGTGTTCGAGTCCATTGCTAGCCTGACGGAAAGGAATGAGGCGGAAGTGTCCGTATTCTGTTGGCATATCTACCTCTTCACCCACTTCGATGAGTGATTCCTTCTTGAGACGGTATTCTATCATATCTTTAATGGAAATCACCTTGAGGTGCCATTCTTTTGCCATCTCCATCAACTGTGGAAGTCGTGCCATGGTTCCATCTTCGTTCATGATTTCCATGAGTGCACCTGCTGGGTAGAGACCTGCCATTCTGCAGAGGTCAATGGCTGCTTCTGTATGTCCGCTTCTTCTCAACACACCGTTGTCTTGTGCATAGAGTGGGTTGATGTGACCAGGACGGCCGAATGTCTGTGGGGTTGATGCCGGATCAGCGAGCGCCTTGATGGTCTCTGCGCGGTCGTGAGCAGAAACTCCTGTAGTACATCCCTCCAGCTTGTCTACGGTTACGGTGAATGGAGTACCGAGCATGGAAGTGTTGTCTGATACCTGATGAGGCAGGTCGAGTTTGTCGCATCTACTGAGGGTGATAGGTGCGCAAAGTACGCCTCTTGCATTTTTGAGCATGAAGTTTACCTTTTCTGCGTCTATCTTTTCTGCAGCGATGATGAGGTCGCCTTCGTTTTCGCGATCTTCGTCATCTACAACAATGACAAATTTACCTTCCTTGAAATCCTTGATTGCATCTTCGATGCTGTTTAACTTATATTCTCCCATGTTTGTGATACTTTTTTATAGTTACATTTCTTTTATTCTTCTAATGATGTTGTCGTTGGTCTGAAGAATGAGCTTCAGGTCGCGATACAGTCGCATTCTGAAACGCCACATTCTCAGATACAGTCCCGTTCCGATTGGGAAGAGAATGGCTGCAGTGATGTTGAGCCATTTCTTTTCGAATGGTCGGGTATGTGCCTTTGTAGACAGGATAGGGTATTGGTTGATGGAATGGAGAAGATATTTGTCCTTCGTGTTGCTGAGGTCTTCAATGATTTTCTCCAGTTCGTTACTGATACGTTCTATCTCATGGTCTGGCTGGTACTTGAAGAATACGTTGATGAAGTTTGGCAGTCTTCTCAGTCTATGCACCTTATTATATATAGTAATGTCATTTGAGATTTGTGCCAAAGCTTCTGCGTCCTTCCGGTAATCCGGGTCTTCGATGATTACTTCTTTACCAAAGATGTGTCGTTTCATTCGCAGGCCGAATAGATGCATGAAGAAATCGCGGTATGCTTCTATCTTGAATACGGCAGAATCGTTGGTGGCTTTGTAAGTCACGAAGATTGCCAGTGGTGATAGAACGGCAGGAGCAAGTCCCATGCCGAACCATACTGCCCACATTCCGCCTCGTGCCATTCTGAATCCAGTGTTGTCAAGGATGAAGAAGGCAATAAATACCAATACCGATATGATGACAGGTATACCCAATCCTCCCTTTCTGATGATGGCTCCTAATGGAGCACCGATAAAGAAGAATATCAGGCAGGAGAGAGCGAGTGTGAACTTGCGGATTGCCTCGATATCGTGTTGCCTGATGATATAGTCGGCATCGCTGGTCATCATCGACTTGAAGTCCAGATCCGACAGCTCTTGCTGTACGGTCGACAAGGCATCGTTGGTTACGATTAACTTTCTGTCGCTAGGCAGTTTGTTGTAAATCGTGTCGAAGTTGACTTTGTCACCCTCCTTGATAGCCTTCAATGAATCAGCCTTGTTGTTAAGTCGTGCCAGATTGTAGTATCTGACGTCGTATTCTTTCAGGTAACTTCTGCTGATGGAGTCATAGGTGTGATTGATAGAGTCTACATCGTGTTTGATTTTGGACAGACTCTTTGCCTTTGCATTATTGGATAATGAAGAAGCATCAGTCAAGTTGAAGTCACCGTCAAAGTCGAGAATGATTTTCTTGGATACAAACGTTTCTCGACGATAAGGCACAGCTGCACTGTTTCCCAATTCGCTGCTTTGCATATTCTCAAACCATTCTCCGCTATACAGACTAAGCACCAGGTGTTTTTTTTCTGCAGTACTTTGCAGCATACCCGAGTCGGCAAGGATGATGGCGGCATCTTCGTAGCTGTCGGTCATACGGTAAATCATGATACCGTAGAGTTTGCCTGTCTTCAGGTCTTTCTTCTGCACATAGAGGTTGCAGTTAGGAATGCCATCATAGAAGATACCTTCAGGAATTTCGAGTTCCGGGCTCTTCTGTTTCATGGAGATGAGCAGTTGGGCAAGTTTCTGGTTGGAATCAGGCCCCACGTTGTTCTGAAAATAGAAAGAGCCAAACATGATGATGAAGGTGATGACGATGAGAGACCGGAACGCCTGCATCAAAGAAATGCCGGCAGCCTTGATGGCTGTAAGCTCTGAACTTTCGCCCAGGTTTCCGAAAGTCATGAGCGAGGCGAGGAGGATTGCCAATGGCAAAGCCTGTGGAACCAGCATGAGTCCCATGTACCAGAAGAACTGTGCCATGACGTCAATCGTGAGTCCTTTGCCGATCAAGTCATCAATGTATCTCCACAAGAACTGCATCATCAGCACAAACTGGCAGATGAAGAAGGTTCCCAGGAAGAGCAGGCCAAATTGCTTGGCGATGAATATGTCTAATTTTTTAATTCTAAGCATTTTTATAATTGTCGTTCTGTGCCTTTATCCATGAATTGGAATGAAGTGCATACTATTTCAGAGTGCAAAGGTAACACAAAAAAATAAGAATCTCTTCATTTTTCGTTTTTTTATATTAATAATAGGTGAAAAAAGGTGATGAATGCGATGTGAAATAAGAAAAAACAACTTTTTTTGAAAATTTCTTCGAAAAAATTTGTTCAATTCAAATAAATGTATTACCTTTGCACCCGCAAATCAGAAATGACTTGTAAGGATGGCGGGATAGCTCAGCTGGTTAGAGCGTCGGATTCATAATCCGGAGGTCGAGGGATCGTGGCCCCCTCCCGCTACTTCATGAGACACTAACTTTTTAGTTAGTGTCTTTTTTATGCTCTGAATTTTTCTGCACTTTTCCACAAATGTCTTTATAAAAGTTATCAACAGGATGTTGATAAGTGTGGATAACTATCTTAACTTTTTGATATTCAGTAGATATTTGGTTGGAAAACTATTGTTGATAACATTCGGATATCAAGTTCTTTACATTTTTTATCCCTTTTTCTATTGTCCTTTTCAAAATAAAATAGTAAATTTGTGCCCAACTAAAAATATGGGTCTAATGAAGCAGCAAGTATATAATTTAAAGGAGTTTGCAGCTCGACACCATCTTGAAAGCATATTTGGGGCTTATGCCGCACACATTCATATAGACGATTTATGCGAAAAGGATTTTATAGAGATGGCTCTAGAGCGCACCTTGTTCACTAAACTGATGTTGGTGAATAGGGGAAGTATCAGAATGGGTATTCTTCAGCATGGGGTTGAAACGGAAGAATCCGACAGAATGCTTTCGGCCAGCGAATTGCTGGTCGTATCACCCAAGCATATCGTTACTTTTTCTGATATGTCTGATGATTTTGAGGCAGAAATCATCTTTGTGGACGAGGAGATTGCGGCCGATGTTGTGTATCAGTTATCTGATGACAAACTGAAGTCTGCACTTGATATCTTCCACATGATTGGCGACATTGTGCGTCATCAACATATCAATAAGGTGGAGATGATACAGTCGATGGTAAATGTTTTAAAGCTTTTGGTATCAGAATTACCTTACGAGAATGTTACCATCACCCGTGATTTGAAGCATAAGAAAGATGTTTATGAGATATTTCTGCATCTCTTGTATCGACATTTCAGAACAGAGCGGCAGATTCGGTTTTATGCTGATAAGTTGAATGTCTCTGCTCCTTATCTCTCGAGAATGATAAAGGATATCTCGGGTACTACGGTGAATGATCACATCGCTTCCTTACTTTACAAGGAGATATGTAATCTCTTGCACCAGACGGATATGTCGATGGGAGAGATATCTACCTATCTGAATTTCAGCGATCAGAGTGCGATGACGAATTTCTTTAAGATTCGTGCCGGGATGACCCCGTTAGCGTATCGTAATCAATTATAAAGAGTAAATGTTAGAATGATAGCATAAAAATAGCCTGTAAGCATTATTCCCAAAAAGGAATACGCTTACAGGTTTTTGTATTGTCAACTAATCAGCTGACTTGGTTATGGAAAAATTTATTTCAGTGTAAACTTGTGTGACTGCAACATCTCCTTAGGATCGAGCGCCTTGTCAAGCTCTTCCTTGCTCAGAATGCCCTGCTCGATGACGATATCGTATACCGAACGTCCGGTTGCGTGAGCTTCCTTAGCTACCTTAGAACTCTTCTTATAACCGATGATAGGATTGAGGGCAGTAACGATACCGATACTGTTCTTTACCATTTCGTAGCAACGCTCCTTATTGACGGTGATGCCGAGGATACACTCAGATGTCAAAGTCTCGATAGCATTCTTCAACCATGTCAAGCTCTCGAAGAGGCTCTCTGTGATGATTGGCTCCATTACGTTCAGCTCCAACTGTCCTGCCTCTGCTGCGAAGCTTACGGTAGCATCGTTACCGATTACCTTGAAGCAAACCTGGTTAGTTACCTCAGGGATAACTGGGTTTACCTTACCTGGCATGATAGAAGAACCTGGTGCCTTAGGAGGAAGGTTGATTTCATTCAAGCCGCAACGAGGACCGGAAGCCATCAGACGGAGGTCGTTGCAGATCTTTGACAACTTGATAGCCAAGCGCTTCAAAGCAGAAGAGTAGCTTACGTAAGCACCTGTATCAGGTGTAGCCTCTACCAGGTCGGTTGCTGTCTCGAAGTTTTCGCCAGTCAGTTTGCTGAGGTTAGCTGCGCAGAGCTTAGCGAAGCCAGGAACAGCGTTCAGACCTGTACCGATGGCTGTACCACCCATATTGATTTCGTGTAAGAGTTTCACGTTACGCTCCAAATTGAGGATTTCCTCCTCCAGGTTGTTGGCATAAGCATTGAACTCCTGACCGAAAGACATAGGAACTGCATCCTGTAACTGGGTACGTCCCATCTTGATAACGTCTGCATATTCGTCTGCCTTATAGCGGAATGCGCTGATTAAACCAGTCAAGGCACCTACCAGATGGGTATTCATGCGAATCAAAGCCAGGCGGATAGAAGTTGGGTAAACATCGTTGGTGCTCTGGCCGCAGTTGCAATGGTCGTTAGGAGAGCAGAACTGATAATCAGCCTTCTCGTGACCCATAATTTCGAGGGCACGGTTAGCGATTACCTCGTTGGCGTTCATGTTGACAGATGTACCAGCACCACCCTGTACCATGTCGATAGGGAAGTTCTCATGCCACTTGCCTTCGATGATTTCACGGCAAGCCTGAGAGATTGCACCTGAAATTTCATCATTGATAACACCGAGAGTATGGTTTGTCTCGATAGCAGCCAACTTCACGTAAGCGATAGCGATGATGAAGTCAGGATAGCTGCACATTGTCTTGCGCGAGATGTGATAGTTATTGATACCGCGCTGTGTTTGTATACCATAAAGTGCTCCAGCAGGAACTTTGAGTTCACCTAAAAGGTCAGACTCTACTCTAAATTTTTTCTCTTCAGCCATAATATTGTTAGTTTTGATGTTAATATTCTTGTTATTACTATTCTTGTTTTTCTGAAGAAGGAGTAGTTTCCTTTATCCGCTGCAAAGATACGATGTTTTTTGTATATTTCATTTATAAAATTCTGACTAAGATTTGTAAAAAACGAACCAAAAGTAAATAATTTCAAAAAAAAATTGTAAATTTGCACCGGAAAGTCTGATTTTTAGATTTTTTCAAGGTGAACAATCTTTTAAATGTCAAAAATAGATAGATAAGTAAGTATGAAACGATATCTATACCTTTATATATATATAGTGTTTGGGATGTTGCTGACCGGTTGTCATCAGCAGCCAAAGAAGTTTGTCATTGGTGTATCACAATGTTCTGAGGACATTTGGCGTGATAAACTCAATGACGAGCTTAAGATGGGTGAATATCTCAACGATTCCATTATTGTGAAGCTTGCTTCTTCCAACGATGATAATGTGTTGCAGAATAAGCAAGTTAACCAGTTTATCGATGAGGGCGTAGATCTGCTTATCGTATCTCCTAATCAGCTGAGTGCTATATCCAAGTCGGTAGAGCGTGCTTACGATAAAGGTATTCCTGTGATTCTCTATGACAGGAAGACCAATTCTGATAAGTATACGGCATTTATCGGCTGCGATAACTATACGATAGGTAAATCGATGGGAACTTTTATCGCCCAGCAGCTTCAGGGAAAGGGCCGCATCGTTGAAATCAGCGGTTTGGAGGGCTCTTCGCCTGCTTTGGAGCGTCATCGTGGTTTTATGGATGCTATCAAGCCTTATCCTGGGTTACAGGTTGTAGCCTCGGAGGGAGGAAACTGGAAAGAAGAGGGTGGAATCCAGGCGATGAAACGCATATTGAAACAGACACAGGACTTTGATTATGTCTTTGCCCATAATGACTGTCTTGCCTGGGGAGCTTATGAGGCTGCCCGAAAGGTGGGGTTGCAGCATCGATATAAATTTGCAGGTATTGACGGAATGGCTACCAAGGGAGGGGGCCTGGAACTGGTACGTGATGGCATCTTTGAGGCATCTTATCTTTATCCAACCAAGGGAGATGAAGTTATAGCCTTGGCTATGAAGATCTTAAAACACCAGCCATATAAGAGGGACAACTATCTGAGCACCTCCATCATTACCAAGGCAAATGCAGAGCTCACCTTGATGGAAGCTCTCGATGCTGAACGTCAGGCGAATAATCTGAAGTTGTTGCACAAGCAGGTAGACCGATACCTTGCTGATTATAACTCTCAGAAAATCATGCTGATAGGTTTGGCTCTATTCCTTCTGGTATGTATTGCTGCTGCTGCTATGATATTCCGGGGTTATGTAGTCAAGGTGAAGCTGAACGAGGAATTGGCTAAGACCAATGGGGAATTGAAGAGAGTGAATGAGGAATTGGAAGATAAGAACGGCGAGCTGAAGCGATTGAATGAGGAGGTTTTGGAGCTGACTCATTCCCGTCTGGTGTTCTTTACGAATATCAGTCATGAGCTTCGTACCCCGTTAACCCTGATAGCTGACCCGGTAGAGATGCTTCTGGAAGATAGTAGCATCAAGGGCAAGACTCGCGAACTCTTGAAGATGGTGCAGCGCAATGCCGTTGCTCTCCAGCAGCTGGTTGGTAGTATTCTCGATTTTCGCAAGATACAGAATGGTAAGATGGATTTGCAGCTTTATCGCTTTGATATTGTGAAAGCCCTGGAGGTTTGGGTGGGCGATTTCCAGCTCACAGCCGAGCGCAAGCAAATCAAACTCCATTGGGATATGACAGAGTTCTCAGGTAGTCATGAGGTGGTTGCTGATAAGGAGAAGATAGCCCGAGTGGTATTCAATCTCCTGAGCAATGCCTTGAAATATACTCCTGTGGGCGGTGATATCTTTGTTTCTCTGAAGGATGAAGCGGAAAGACTGCGTCTTGATGTCCGGGATACCGGCAAGGGAATTTCTCAGGATGAAGCGACTAAGATTTTCGAACGTTTCTTCCAGGCTAAGGGTGCAGCCAGCGGCACTGGCATCGGTTTGGCATTGGTTAAATCCTTTGTAGAACTGCATCATGGTGAGACTTGGGTTGAGAGCGAGCTTGGCAAGGGTTCCGATTTTGTCGTGGTGATTCCGCGCCAGCAGGAGGGAGATTCACAAGTTATCCACACTGATGTGGTAAATGTGGATAACTCTGTAAGTGATTCTCTGTCAGGTGATAATCATGTGATAAACGAGTCTGATTTGCAATATATCGACGATGGAGAGCGGAAAAGTGGAAAAGTTCAGCAATTGGTTAGCGAGACAGCCAATAAACCTACTATCTTAGTCATAGATGATAACAATGATATTCGCCAATATGAGCATACACTCTTGCAGGATGATTATATCGTTATGGAAGCAGTAGATGGTAAGGAAGGATTGGAGATAGCCAAAAAGGAAGTTCCCGATTTGGTGATTTGTGATGTGATGATGCCGGTGATGGACGGTCTGGAGTTTACTGAACAGTTGAAGACAGGCACGGCAACCTCTCATATTCCTGTAATCATGCTTACCGCCAAGAATCTGGAGGAACATCGTGCCGAGGGTTATGAACATGGTGCCGATTCTTATATAACAAAACCATTCCACAGTAAGGTACTCCTTGCTCGTATTGAAAACCTGTTGAAGCAGCGAAAGCTTCTGAAGAAACTGTTCCAAGGTTCTCAAGAGGCAGAGCAGGAGATTGCAGAATCTCATCTTGAAGATCGTGATAAGCAGTTCCTTAAGCAACTTCATGCCATCATTCAGCAGAATCTTTCGGATAGTGAGTTCAGTGTAGAGGATATCGGTAAGCAGATAGGCTTGAGTAGAGTTCAGCTTTATCGTAAGGTGAAGGCGATGATGGGTTCTTCTGTCGTTGACTTGCTCCGTAAGGCTCGTTTGGCTAAGGCTAAGCGTTTGCTCGAAACTCGCAGTATGAGTGTTTCTGAGGTTGCTTACGATGTCGGTTTTTCTGCGCCTTCTTACTTCACGAAATGTTTCAAAGAAGAATACGGAATATTGCCGGGCGACGTTGGAAATAATTAAGCTGTCGGAAATTATTGATGAGGAAACTATACTTATTTTCTAAAAATATAGTAGAATTGATGTAAAAATGCGATAAGAAGGATAAAAATCGTTCATTTTTTAACATAAAAGGGACATTGTATCATTTTTGTCACTGTTTGAACGATAATTGTCCAAGGGTTTCGAAAAAACTTTGTACTTTTGCACCAGAGTTTAAAAGTTAAATAATTGTTTCGTGCATTAGTTGTTGCATTTATAGGTTTATGTTTTTAGGTTATAAGATTGAGTTTCAAGCGGTAAGTAGTTTTCTTTAAGGTAAAAAGTTAGTTTTGGGAAATATAGTAAAATCAGGAAAAGCAGCTGGGGCAAAATGCCGTCAGCTGCTTTCTTTTTATCTCTCCCAATCCTTAAACTCCAGTTCAAGCTCTTTGTATTCAGGCTTTTGTGTACTGTTTTCTTTATCCTCCATCCTTGCTTCTTCGGATGTAGCATTGCTTACGGATAAACCGATAAGACGGATGGGATGGATTGAAGAGTAATCTACCTGTTGCAGTAAACGCTTCGCCAGGGGCAGGATGTCTTCCTTCTTTTTCAGAATCTTTTCTTGCGAAATGCTGCGGGTAATCTGAGTGAAATCGGCAAACTTTATCTTCAAGGTTAAGGTTCTTCCTTCGAACCCACTCTTCTCGATACGTCCTGCTAGTTCAAGAACTGCGTGATATAGTTCGATAACTACCGCCGATTTGGTATAGATGTCTTCCAGGAAGGTCTGCTCGCAGCCTACCGATTTGCGTTCCCGATAGGTGACGACGGGGCGTTCGTCTATTCCTCTGGCAAAATTGTAGAAGATGTGTCCGGCTTTCCCGAATACTTCAACAAGATGTTCTTCGGACACTTTCCTCAAGTCATCACCGTTATAGATGCCCATGAAGTGCATCTTTTGAAGGGTTTTCTTGCCAACGCCCCAGAAATCCTCTACCGGAAGTTTGGCGATAAAATCGAGTGCCTTGTCGGGATGAATGGTACAGATTCCATCGGGTTTCCGATAATCGGAAGCCACTTTGGCTAGAAACTTGCAGTAGCTGATTCCTGCCGAGGCGGTGAGCCCGGTTGCTTCCTTGATGCGAGTCTTGATTTCCCTGGCAATGTCAACCGCTAGGGAAATGTTCTTTTTATTGTGTGTCACATCGAGAAAGGCTTCATCTATGGAGATGGGTTCGATGAGGTCGGTATATTCCTGGAAGATGTGATGTATCTGCTGCGATATTTCTGCATAATAATCATGTCGGCAGGGTACGATGATGAGATTAGGGCAGCGTTTTTTGGCTTGAACGATGGATTGTGCCGAATGAACGCCCCATTTTCGAGCTTCATAGCTGGCTGTAGAAACCACACCACGAGGTCCGTCGAAGCCTACCGCTACCGGTTTGCTCCGAAGTTCCGGATTGTCTCTCTGCTCTACAGCCGCAAAGAAGGCATCCATGTCGATATGTATGATTTTGCGCTCTATCATTGTTTGCTATATTATACTCTTTTTATTAAAAGCCTGTTTTATGTATCTGCAAAATTACGAATTATTTCTTTTTTATGCAAATCTTTCTTCTTGTTCTTGATAATAATCGTTCATCAGCTAGTAATTATGTTACAATGAACGTTTTTTTTTATTTAATGATATGAATTTTAAAGCCTTTGATGATACTATTATATAATTTTGCAGCAGAAATAAAAAATAACGCTAACAAATTAAACATTTAAAGTATGAACAACTTTTTAAATGGAAAGAGCGCAGCTATGATGCTTGCACTTTCATTGGTAAATGTTACAGCAGCTTTTGCACAGGATGATAATTCAAGTGCTAAGGAAGAGGGTAATCGTAATGTGATGCTCAATGCAGCCAGTGCGAATGGTCCTCGTGAGATTCAGATAGGCTTGCCTTCTGCTGATGTCAACGTTTTGGAGAATGGTTTGCCTGTTACTTACGCTACCAATCCTCATTCTGTCAATACCATCTGGCGTGGTGATGCAAGTTTGAGCCATCAGGGTTTGCTCAAGATTGCCGAGACTGCCATCACTACCGGTAATATCGGTTATGCCGTGAACTCTTTCACCCAGAAGGGTCAGAAAGGATTCAATGGTACTCTGAACTATAAGAGCAATCATTTTGGATTGCAGGAATTCTCTTTGAATATGAATGGTGATTTGGGAAGCGACTGGTACTACAGCTTTAATATGTATCAGGATTTCGACCCAGGTACCTTCAAGATTAAGTCTACTCCTTATCAGGACCGTACTCAGATTTACAAGGCTCTCCTCACCAAGAAGTATAACGGCAACCGTGGTGAATTCACAGCCATGTATAAGTATGCCAATAGCCACAACGTGTATAACTACGCAACCCAGAGTGCTCCATTCATTTATGTGGGTGATGGTAGCGTAAAGGAGTATGGCGACTTCAAGCTCGGTACCACCTCTTATCTTCCTATCGATAACGAGATGACTTATCGCAATATGCGTACCGGCAAGCTGGAGCAGACTTCTCTCTATGATGCCTGCCTGAACAAGGCAAGCGAGGTAACCCTGATGAACAACTACCGTTTTGACAACGGTTTGAACTGGAAGGCTACCTTGAAGTACGATCATTCCCGTGGTGCAATGGTTTACCAGACTCCAATGTCTATCATCGATTTGAAGAGCGAGGCTAACAAGGGCGTATATAATTATATGTATCGTGACATCGACGGACAGACTAAGGCTTACAACGGTCAGTATATTCAGACCCGTATGTCTTGTCTCAATGCCGGTAAGATTGATGAGGCTCTTTTCACCACCGAGCTCAGCAAGAAATTCAGTACTTCCACCTTCCGTCTTGGCGTGAATGAGTGGTTCTACCATATCGATTATTGCTCAAATACAACCATGTATGATCAGAGTGTTCCTGCAGATGGCAGTTATGCCCTGCGAGTTTGGGATGCCAACCAGCGCAACAGCTACTTCTACGATCTCAACAAGAATGCATCTGAGTATTACAAGGGAAGCGAAAACAAGCTGGCTCTCTACTTCACTCACGATTGGGATGTCACCAACAAGTTGAATCTCTACTATGGTGCCCGTCTGGAGTGGCAGAAGCTGAAGGGTGAAAACGCAGCAGTGAAGAATGCAAAGGGTGAATTCGTAGGCCGTTTTGCCAATTACAATCTCGGTGCTACGGCAGCAGATGGAACCAAGATTGCTCCGGCAGACTTGAGTTACAACTGGTTGAACTACGATTTCTCTGTAGCAGCAACTTATAAGTTGACCGACAATTTCGGCTTCACTGGCGATTTCACTTACATCGTTCAGCATCCTAAGTTTGAGGCTTTTGCCCCAGCTACATTGCCAAATACAGGTAAGATTTCTGTGCCACTCGGTCGTGCAGGTATCTACTACAACAACTCTTGGCTGAGTTTGACATCGTTGTTCTCTTACATCTCAAAGACCAACAACAACTCAACTCTGAATTTGCAGCATGGCAGTGAGATCAAGGCAGCTCCTTTGACTTACGATATCCAGACATGGGGATGGACAACCGACGCTGTGGCTCATCCATTCAAGGGATTCGATTTCCACTTCCTCTTCACTTATCAGAAGCCAACCTACAAGAAGTATGAAACCAGCATCACCTTCAACGATGGTTATGTTGGCAAAATCAACGCCACTGGCAATATCGTAGCAGAGATTCCTCAGATTCTCATCGAGTTGGATCCAAGCTACATGATTACCAAGGACATTAAGCTCTGGACCAGCTTCCGTTACTTCAGCAAGACCTACGCCAACATCAATGAGGCATATTACTTCAACGGTCACTGGGAGACTTTCGGAGGTTTGAACTGGCAGGCAACCAAGCGTCTGGCTCTCGGCTGCACCGTAGTCAACTTCCTCAACCAGACTGGTGCCAAGGGTAGTATCGCAGGTGCCGAGCTGATTACCAAGGATGAGGCTAAGGGAATCAAGAACCAGATTATGACGGGTAGCTATCTCCGTCCATTCACTGTTGAATTCACAGCTTCGCTTAAATTCTAAGCGTTTTAATTCCAATACATATAATCGACAGTTCCTATATATAATAAGATATAGGGCTGTCGATAATAACGAAAACAATACTACATATCAATAGATATAAACAATAACAATTAACAATAGTTTTACAATGAAAACGAACAATATGATGAAGGCTGCCTGCCTCATGTTGATGGCATCAGCTACAACTTCTGCTTTTGCACAGAAGATGAATATCGAACACAAGGGTGATACTACTATCATCAAGGTGGAGAATCCTACCAAGTATCTTCTTCTCCCTATCCAGGAAGAGAAGGATGAGGCCCAGGTTTTGCTCGATACAGGTTCTAAGGATGATACCTGGATGGACGTTCGCTTGGCTCAGAATGCTTCTGATTACTATGTGCCTTTCGCTTTGGGCAAGGGTAAGACAGCTACAGTCAAGATTCTCGGTCTGAAGAAGGATGCTTTGGCACTCAACTTGCTCAAGCTCAGCGATACATTCGATACTACCAACACCGATTACTATCGCCCATCTTATCACTTCACTCCGCTCTATGGTTGGATGAACGACCCTAACGGTATGGTGTATAAGGATGGTGAGTATCATCTCTATTTCCAGTATAACCCATACGGAAGCAAGTGGGGCAACATGCACTGGGGACATGCCGTAAGCAAGGACCTGGTTCACTGGGAGCACCTCGATCCAGCCATCGCCCGCGACCCTGTAGGCCATATCTTCTCAGGTAGTTCTGTGGTAGATAAGAAGAATACTGCCGGTTTTGGCAAGAATGCCATCATCGCCATCTATACCAACAACAGCGTGAACCACGATGAGGTGCAATGCATTGCCTACAGCAACGACAATGGCCGCACCTTTACCAAGTACGAGGGCAACCCAGTGTTGACTCCATTCGACGGTTTGAAGGACTTCCGCGACCCTAAGGTATTCTGGTATGAGAAGGGAAAGTGCTGGTATATGATTGTTTCTGCCGATAAGGAGACCCGTTTCTATAAGTCAAAGAACTTGAAGAAGTGGACTTATGTAAGCGCTTTCGGCAAAGGCTTGGGTCAGCAGCCATGTCAGTATGAGTGCCCAGACTTCTTCCAGTTGCCTGTAAATGGTGATAAGAAGAAGATGAAGTGGGTGATGACGATGAATATCAACCCTGGCTGCTGGTTTGGTGGCAGCGCTACCGAGTATTTCGTAGGCGATTTCGATGGCAAGAAGTTTACTTGTCCTGATGCCCACGATGTGAAGTGGCTCGATTGGGGTAAGGATCACTATGCTACCGTTACCTTCTCAAATACAGGCGACCGAGTTCTGGGTATCACCTGGATGAGCAACTGGCAGTATGCCAACCTTACTCCGTTCAAGCAGAATCGTGGTGCCAACGGTTTGCCTCGTGAGTTGAAGCTTTACGAGAATAACGGTAAGTATTATGTTTCTGAGAATGTAGCTCCTGAAGTATATGCCTTGAGAAAGGATACCAAGAATCTGGCAGATGCTTCTGTAGCTGAAGCCAAGGATCTGAAGGGTGTTGCTGCCAATATGGAAGGTGCATTCGAGATTGAGGCTGATGTTACTCCAGATGCCAACGGCATTGCAGGTATCGAGATTTCAAACAACAAGCGTGAGCGCACCATGATTTACTTCGATATGAAGCAGGGCAAGGTGGTAATGGATAGAACAGAGAGCGGTTTGACCGATTTCGGCAAGCAGGCAGTTCCTCACGATATCGAGTTGGCTTGGGATAAGCAGCGTGCAGCAGAAGGCAAGGAGCCTGCCCGCATCGCCAACTCCATCAACTACAAGAACGATTTCGCTCTGGCTACCTGGGCTCCGTTGAGTCTTTGCGAGAATGGCAAGAAGACCTATCATGTTGATATCTTCGTAGATAAGTCATCAGTTGAGCTCTTCGTAGATGGTGGTCGCATCGCCATGACCAACCTCGTCTTCCCTGTAGCTCCATACGAGAATGTGAAGCTCTATACCCAGGGTGGCAAGGCAGAGTTCAAGAACCTGAAGGTTCATAAGCTCGGTTTGTAAAATCTTTAGTATGATAGAATAGTTAATGTTAATAGTAAGGAGTCGCAACTTGAAAATATTTTGGGTTGCGACTCTTTTTTTGATAAAAAATGATGGGCGTTTCAAAAAGAATTAGTATTTTATGCGCTCATAATAAATACAACTATTGAATCTATAAGATAATTGTTTCTTAGCGTGTTACTGATGTAACAATGCAACATAAATGGTAGCCGATGAACGATATTTTATGATATATAGTATCGTTTATCGCTACCTTTGCACCAGCAAAATATAGAAACAATAACGCTAACAATTATGAATAAATCATCAAAATTGACAATCATCCCGGTGATGCTCTGTTTCTTCGCCATGGGATTTGTAGATTTGGTAGGCATCGCCTCCAACTACGTAAAGGAAGATCTCAACCTCAATGATTCGACAGCCAATCTGTTCCCATCATTGGTATTCTTCTGGTTTTTGATATTCTCGGTTCCAACAGGAATCCTGATGAATAAGATCGGTAGGAAGAAGACAGTAGTCCTGTCTTTGCTTGTTACCGTCATCTCACTCCTTTTGCCCATTTTCGGCGAAAACTTTGAGCTGATGCTCGTGTCGTTCTCATTGCTTGGCATCGGAAATGCCTTGATGCAGACCTCCCTGAACCCTCTGGTTTCTGTGGTTACATCAGGTCAGAACCTGGCATCCACATTGACCTTCGGTCAGTTTGTCAAGGCGATAGCTTCCTTCCTGGCACCATACATTGCCATGTGGGGCGCTATGGCAAGCATTCCAACCTTCGGTCTGGGCTGGCGCATTCTCTTCCCAATCTATATGATTATCGGCATTGCTGCCACCTTCTTCCTGGCTGGCACACCAATCACCGAAGAGAAGCAGGATGGAGGAGCTTCGGGCTTCATGGATTGCCTGAAATTGCTTGGTAAGCCAATCGTATTACTTTCTTTCATAGGTATCATGTGTCATGTGGGTATTGATGTAGGTACCAATACCACTGCTCCTAAGATTCTGATGGAGCGTTTGGGATGGAGTCTTAATGATGCAGCTTTCGCCACATCGCTCTATTTCATCTTCCGTACCATCGGATGCTTCACCGGTACAGCCTTCCTCCGCATGATGAAGACCCGCACTTTCTTCATCATCAGCGTTGTGATGATGGCTTTGAGTATGATAGGCATGTGGGTAGGAACAAGCCATTATGTGCTCTACATCGCTATCGCCCTCGTGGGATACGGCAACTCAAACGTCTTCTCCATGATTTTCTCTCAGGCGCTGCTTGCTTTGCCTGACAAGAAGAACGAGGTGAGCGGACTGATGATCATGGGTCTTTTCGGTGGAACCATCTTCCCATTGTTCATGGGCTTTGCCAGCGATGCCTTCGGTCAGGTAGGTGCTGTGGCAGTCATGGCTGTAGGAGTAGCTTATCTCTTCACTTATATCCGTAAGTTATAATCATCTTCATTCGCAATCTTTTATACTATATCTAATAATAAGGTGTAATTATGGAAACAAAGAATTTAAATACAAAATATTGTGTAGGTTTGGGCGAAATTCTCTTTGACGTTCTCCCTAGTGGTTCTCAACTCGGCGGTGCTCCTGCCAACTTCGCTTACCACGCTGGTCAGCACGGCTTGCATTCTGTAGCCGTCAGTGCGATAGGTAAGGATGCCTTGGGCGATACAGCCCTTCGTATTCTCGATGAGAAGAAGTTGAAGTATGTGATGCCTGTGGTAGATTATCCTACCGGTACCGTTCAGGTGCAGCTCGACAAGGAGGGTGTTCCTACATACGATATCAAGCAGGGTGTAGCCTGGGATAATATCCCGTTCACCAGTGATATCAGGGAGATTGCTGTCAATGCCGGTGCTGTTTGCTGGGGCTCTCTGGCTCAGCGCAGTGAGGTTAGTCGCAAGACCATCTATACATTCCTTGATCATACTCCAGAGGATTGTCTGAAGATCTTCGATATCAATCTCCGTCAGAACTTTTATACTCCTGAGGTGATTACCGAGAGCCTGAAGCGCTGCAATGTTTTGAAGATTAACGATGAGGAGTTGATTACCATCGGCCGCCTCTTCGGTTATCCAGGTTTGGATATCGAGAACAAGTGCTGGTTGATTCTCGGCAAGTACAATCTCGATATGCTCGTATTGACCTGCGGTGTGAACGGCAGCTATGTCTTTGCCCCAGGCGTGAAGTCATTCCAGGAGACTCCAAAGGTAGAGGTGGCTGATACCGTAGGTGCAGGCGATAGCTTTACCGGTACTTTCTGTGCCAGCATCCTGAAGGGCAAGAGCATCCAGGAGGCACACGAATTGGCTGTAAAGGTGAGTGCATACGTTTGTACCCAGAATGGTGCGATGCCTCAGATTCCTGAGGAGTATATCAAGTAAGCCCCCGTGTTGGTCAAAACATAATAATATATAGGTAGAGTTAGTAATGAATAGTTGATATTAGTTAGTTAACTACAGCTGCAACCCGCTCGCGAAGAGTAGGTTGCAGTTTTTTTATTATGATGTGTGAGCATGATGGCGAAGTTTGTTTTGCCAAGGCATGAATAGCAACGGATATAGTTAAAAAACAGATAAATAAACCGAAAAATTTGGTTATCTGAAAGAAAATCGATATATTTGCACTTTCTAAGATAGCATAATAAACTTAAGTAAAAGTATTTTTGATTTTGAGGCAGTTGTTTTTTATAATGATATTCTGGCTGGTTGGCATCCCCGTTTTCTGCCAGACCCCAGCACGTTCCGGCAGTCCTGAAATTCCTGATTTCGAGAGGTGTTTCAGACTCTTGGAAGAGAATCGCAGTGTCTATAACCGATACAATGACAGCATCTTCCTGTTTAAGGACCATGTGGCATGGACCAATTTCTTCAAGCGCCGTGCCGTGAAGAATACGCATCTCTTCCTGGCTAACAGGGAGATTATCAACACCGTTTTCGATTACTTCAAGCAAGACCGTAAGCAGATTCCCCATGAAGCCTACCAGCAGTTGTGCGACGGCTTGCAGCGCCTGTATATGGAGGAAAAGATAGATCCGTTCCTGGGCAATCAACTTTGCGATATCCTTCTGGAATATTACGGAAGCGGAAGATGTCCCGAGGCGTTGAATTTTGCCGGATGGGTAGATGCTATCAAGGGCGAATTCCTTTATGAGATCCATACTCTGGGTAAGGAACCTGATGCCTTGAAAAAATCTTACGAGTATCTGAAGCGTGCCGTGGCGGAAGACCGGTATCGCTCGCCTAATCCTGTGGAGTCTTCCCTGATGGCGCTTGAAAATCTGACGGTTACCAACTGGCTGATATACAAGATGCAGACCTTGAAAGAACGTCGTGCCTATGTGCTTGAACTCAGGAGATTGCTCAGCTTGCCCCATACCTGCCAGCTGATGAGTGAGGAGGATTACGGTCGCCTGAACGAAAAGGCAAAAATTTCTGAGGAAAGTCTGGTCCGTAATGTTTATCTGGCTGATTCTACCGTCCTGGAAAAGCAGTTTGCCGACTCCCTGATGCAGGTGATTGTTGCACGGAATCTTGCCAATCCTCATCTGTCGGAACTCTCCTATTCCCGTACCCTGGTGATGCAGGTGAAGATGGGACAGCTCACGGCGACGGAAGCGATGGGAAAGGCTATCAGGAGATACCGTAATGGTATGAAGAAGGAAATCAGTACTGCCCGTTATGACTACCGTCAGCTTCAGATCGCCCTGCTGCCTTTCATGAACTATTTCTATCTGAACGACCAGTCTGATGTTTCCTACCGCAGGAAGCGTTCTGCCGTCAAGCGGATGTATCGGGACATCATCACCATCTATCACCATCGTCTGGACCAGCAGATGGAGAATTCGTATGTGAAATATCTGAATATCCTTGCTACCTATCCCCGTGCCATCAAGTACCTGAAGGAAGAGGAGCGCATCCGCAACCTCAACGAGTTGAATGTGGCTACCCAGGTCACCACCTATGCCCATTCCGTACATGTGGCGATGATAGCTAAGAAGCTGATGGAGGGCATTCTTGCCTATCAGCCCGATTTGTTGGGAGGAGCGCTTGGTGAGCGCCATCATGGTAAAGTCTTCCTGGATCCTAAGGAGTGTCTCAACTTCATCTATCAGGCAGCCCTCTATCATGACATCGGCAAGAACGGCATCATCTCGGTGGTGAACAACGACTACCGTCCGTTGACGGATGAGGAGTTCTCCATCATCAAGACCCATCCTGCCCTGGGAGCCGAGTTGCTGAAGATTGCTCCTTCGCTCTATGAGAAGTTTCGTGATACCACCTTGGGTCATCATAAGTGGTATAATGGCAAGGGCGGCTATCCTGAGGATTTCGATAACACGAAGTCGCCTAAGCGCATCCTGATAGACATCATCACTCTGAGCGACTGCATGCAGGCTGCCACCGAGCGCGTAGGCAGGAATTACAAGGATGGCAAGACCTTCGACATGGTGATGGAGGAGTTCCGCAGGGATGCCGGTACGAAGTATAATCCCGACCTGGTGAAGTTCATCGATTCCCATGAGGACGTGGCCCGTAATCTGGCAGTGCTCGTCGGTGATGCCTGGGTGGATATCTACTTCAACATCTACAGTAAGTATATGAGATAATGTCCGTTAGCTTCACTCCTCAGATTGGCGCCTTATCCTCCGAATGATGGTGCAGGGAAAAATCCCGTGCTTTCTCTAAAACACAGTGCAAAGGTACGGCTTTTTCCCGGTACTGCCAAAAAACGGCCTGCAGAGTTCTGTTAAACGGATTTAACATTTGCGGAGAATCCTGTTAATAAAAACAAGTCATAATTTTTAAGATAAGAAAACTATATTCTGTAAATAGTTTCTCTATGTTTTGTGCATCCCAACTCTACGTTTGCCTTTTGCGCCATCTACCCCGATTTTCCCCAAAAAGTGGTTACGGTTACAGAAGTTACAGTTTTTCATGAGCCAATCCTCTCTCCCTTCTTTAGAAGGAGATAATAATTTATATATTATAATATATATATTATTATCTATTATTATTACTTACAATCTGTAAGTACTCCAAAATCCCTTGTACCCCCTCCGCTGAAAACTGTAACTTCTGTAACCGTAACCACTGTAACCGTCTTCGCCCACTTCCGAAAATGACGTAGAAATTTATTAATTATGGCAAATTCAAAAAGTCAGAAGGTGGGGGGCAGCAAGGCTGCTTGCCCTGCCAAGTGTGGTGCGCAGTCTTATCATAAAAAAAAAGCTCAGGACAAAACGTCCTGAGCTTGCTATTGTCATGATTTTTCTTAAATCATTTACTTCTGGCATTCCTTGCATGGAGTCCAAGGCTTCAACTGCTTGAAGAAGTCGTTGCCCTTGTCGTCTACGAGGATGAATGCTGGGAAGTCCTCTACGGTAATCTTCCAGATAGCCTCCATACCGAGCTCTGGATACTCTACGCACTCGATGCTCTTGATAGAGCTCTGAGAGAGAACGGCAGCTACACCACCGATGGTTCCGAGGTAGAAACCACCATGCTTCTTGCAAGCCTCTGTAACAACATCGCCACGGTTACCCTTGGCAATCATTACCAAGCTAGCGCCGTGATCCTGGAACTCATCTACGTATGGGTCCATACGGTTGGCTGTGGTAGGTCCCATAGAGCCACATGGATAACCCTCTGGAGTCTTGGCTGGACCAGCATAGAGGATAGGGTGGTTCTTGAAGTACTCTGGCATCTCCTCGCCTGCATCCAGACGAGCCTTGAGCTTAGCGTGAGCGATGTCACGAGCTACGATGATGGTACCCTTCAAATTAACACGGGTGCTTACTGGATACTTGCTCAACTCAGCACGTACTGCGTCGATACCCTTGTCGAGGTCGATCTCGATACCCTTTGTACCCTCACCTGGGTTGCGGAGCTCCTCAGGAATCAACTCTGTTGGATTCTCATCCATCTTCTCCAACCAGATACCGTCCTTGTTGATCTTAGCCTTGATGTTGCGGTCGGCAGAGCAGCTTACACCCATACCGATAGGGCAGCTTGCACCATGACGAGGCAGACGGATGACACGGATATCGTGAGCGAGATACTTACCGCCGAACTGTGCACCCAAGCCAATCTTGTGAGCCTCTTCGAGGAGCTTGTTCTCCAAGTCGATGTCACGGAAGGCACGACCAGTCTCATCACCTGTTGTAGGCAACTCATCGTAGTACTTAATAGAAGCCAACTTCACGGTGAGGAGGTTCTTCTCAGCAGAAGTACCACCGATAACGAAGGCGATGTGGTAAGGAGGACATGCAGCTGTACCCAGACTCTTCATCTTCTCTACGAGGAATGGGAGCAGTGTGCCCTCGTTCTGGATAGTAGCCTTGGTCATAGGGTAGAAGTAGGTCTTGTTGGCAGAGCCACCACCCTTAGCAACCATTACGAAGCGATACTCGTCGCCCTCTGTAGCCTCGATATCAATCTGAGCAGGAAGGTTGCAACGGGTGTTCACCTCATCATACATGTTGAGAGGAGCGTTCTGAGAATAGCGGAGGTTGTCCTGTGTAAAGGTGTTGTATACACCCAGGCTCAAAGCCTCTTCATCCTCGAAGTCGGTCCATACACGCTGACCCTTCTCACCGTGGATGATAGCAGTACCTGTATCCTGGCAGAATGGGAGAATGCCCTTAACGGCAGTCTCTGCATTGCGGAGGAACTGGAGTGCTACGTACTTGTCGTTCTCTGAAGCCTCTGGGTCGCTGAGGATCTTAGCCACCTGGAGGTTGTGCTCACGACGGAGCTTGAACTCTACGTCGTGGAAACCCTGCTGTGCCAGCAAAGTAAGAGCTTCCTTAGAAACCTTGAGGATAGTCTTACCCTCGAACTCTGCTGTACTTACGCCTTCCTTAGAGATAAGGCGATACTCTGTCTTGTCCTCTCCAATCTGGAACATTGGAGCATACTTAAAATCTGGAGTTTTTGCCATAATGTTTTTTGTTATTTTAAACTGTTGAAATATTCAATATATTCTTTTTCCTATTTAATATCCGAAGATTTCTTCCTGAGAGAGACGCTTGATAGGCGCAATCTTCTCCAGGCTCTTCATGTCAAGATTCTTCTCATCACCGAGGATCACCATGCGATATGGCTTGCCTACGATGTTCTGCTTCTCGAAGTTCGTGATGTCCTGGAGAGTCAGAGAAGGGAGCTGCTCGTAATAGAGCTTGGTTACATCATAGTCGATACCCATCAGCTTGGCATTGAAGTAGGCGTTGATGACGCCAGCCTTGGTTACGCGACGGCTCTGGATAGACTTCATCAGGTTCTGCTTGGCAAGATTGAAGGAAGCCTCGTTCTGTGGGAGATTGTCGGTAATCTCATCGAAGACGTGGATGCAGTCCATCATCTTGTCGTTCTGGGTGATGATGTGACGCATGAAGTAATCCTTCTCGTCCTTGCGAACTGGAGTGTAGTAGGCAGCACCGGCATTGTAAGCCAGACCGCGGGTCTCACGAAGCTCCTGGAAGACGATGGTATTCATGCCGCCACCATAATACTCATTGAAGAGAGAAATCAGGGCACCGTCCTTCACATCGCTCTTCTTTCCGGTGTTCTGGTAAGAGCGCAGATAGATGTTCTTGGCATCGTAAGGAGCGATATAAATCTCGTTCTGCTTGATTTCTTCCATCTTGTACTCCTTGCCCTCAGGAACGGCAGCAAGCTTCTTGGCAGTCTTGTGCTCCTTGGCGAGCAGGGCGTTGAGCTGCTTCTCGCTGTAAGGACCGTAGTAGGCCACGGTGTGCTCCATGTTGTTCAGTCCACCCAGAAGATTGACGAGCTCCTGAGGATCCATCTTGCGCAGGTCAGCAGTCTTGATAGCGTTGCGGATTGGGTTATAGGCGCCGTAGGTGCTGTAGCTCCAGAGATAGCTGAAGTTTGACTGCTGGTTGGTCTTGGCATCCTGCTGTTGCTTCTCGATGAGGTCGATGAACTGGTTCCATGAGGTCTTGTCTGCCTTGGCATGGTGCAGGATTTCCTCCGTCAGCTGGAGAGCTGCAGGAAGGTTCTCGTTCAGACCGTTGAGGCTGATCTGCAGAGTCTTGGAACCCTGGGAGACGCTGAAGTTGCAAGCCAGCTTATAGAATGCCTGCTTGATGGCAGAAACGCTCTTCTTGTCGGTTCCGATATAGTTGAGATACTGGGCTGCATAGCTGTAGCGGATATCATCCTCATCGCCGAACTCGTAGCGGAATACGAGGTTGAAGAGGTCGTCCTGGGTGTTCTGCTTGTATACGAGAGGCAGCTTCCTGCTGGTCTTGCCTACGGTAAGATCCTTCTTGAAATCGAGGAACTGAGGCTGGATTTCAGGCACCTGGGCGTTCTTGATTTCCTTGACGAAAGCACTCTCATACTCGCGGTTTGCCGGAATAGGAGTGATGGCTGGCTTCTCAATCTTCTTCAAGGTTGTATCCTCGCCCATGCGCTTGTATACGCATACGAAGTTGTCGTCGCGCAGATATTTGTTGGCGAAATCCACGATGTCCTGCTTGGTCAGCTTGCTCTGACGCTCCAGCTTGCCGGCTACGTCTTCCCATTTCTCGTCGTTGATGAAGGCGTCTACCATGATGCTGGCACGGTTGTCGTTGCTGTCGAGACCTCTGTAGAAGTTCAGCTTCTTGTTGGCGATGACCGAAGGCAGGAGGTCGTTGTCGAATTCTCCACGGCGCAGCTTCGCCATCTCCTGGAGCATGAGGCTGCGGACCTCTTCCAGCTTCTGACCCTTGTTAGGATTACCTTCAAGGATGAAGGCAGAATAGTCGTGCAGACCGTAGACGAAGGCTCCGGCAGAAGCCAGCTTCATCTGCTGCTCCAGGTCAACCTCCATCAGTCCAGCTTTACCGTTGGAAAGCATGTCTTCGATGACATCGAGCACATCGCTCTCCTTGTCGTTGGCGCCCTTGAATTTCCATGCGAGCATCACGTTCTCAGCCTCCTTGCCCACTACGGCTGTATCCTTTACGGCAGTAATGTCCGGCTGCAGGCTGAACTCAGGACGGGTGAGGTTGTCGCTCTTCTTCCATGAACCGAAGTACTTGTCGATGATGGCGATGGTCTGGTCTGGGTCGAAATCACCTGCCAGGCAGATAGCCACATTGTTAGGTACATAGTAGCGATGGAAATAGTTCTGAATGTTGATGATGCTAGGGTTCTTGAGATGCTCCTGCTCACCGATGGTGGTCTGGGTACCGTAAGGATGGGTAGGGGTGAGAAGCTTCCAGAGGGCAGCAAACTCCTTGGTGTTGTCGCTAGCCATAGAGATGTTCTTCTCCTCGTATACAGCCTCCAGCTCGGTGTGGAAACCGCGGATTACCATGTTCTGGAATCTGTCGCTCTGTACCTTAGCCCAATTCTCTATCTCGTTGTTCGGGATGTTCTCTACATAGCAGGTCACATCGTTGGAAGTATAGGCGTTGGTGCCCTGGCTTCCGATGCTCGCCATCAGCTTGTCGTACTCGTTCGGGATGTTGTACTTGGCTGCCAGCTGCGAAACCGAGTCGATTTCGTGATAAGCCTGCTTGCGCTGTGCCGGGTCGGTCAGCTTGCGGTAGCTCTCATATCGGCGAGTGATTTCGTCGAGATAAGGCTTTTCCTTGGCGTGGTCTGTGGTGCCGAACTTCTGGGTTCCCTTGAACATCAGGTGCTCCAGATAGTGGGCAAGACCGGTTGTTTCGGTAGGGTCGTTTCTGGAACCTGTCTTCACTGCGATGTTTGCCTGCAGACGAGGCTTTTCCTTGTTGACTGACATATACACCGTCAGACCGTTGTCGAGGGTATAGATGCGTGTCTTCATCGCATCACCGGGGATGGTGGTGTAATGATAATCCTTAGCTGTGGCGCTGAGGCTGCCCATCAGGACAGCTGCCAGCAAAACGTGCTTGATCTTCATTTTGAATTATAAATTGTTAATTATAAATTGTTGATTTTTCATTATGAATTAATTCTCGTATTCCACTTCCTGGTCCAGACTGTTGACGAAGTTTCTGTAAACCTCTTCCTCCACATCGCCCATGGCATACTCCTTTTCGGCATCCTTCTTGATTTCCGCTATCCATGAGCGGCGTGCCTTGATATAGTCCTCGTGGATGCGGTTGGCATCCTCCAGGGTAATCTCGGAGATGTGGTAGTAGTCGCAGATCATCTTGTAGGTCCATGCCCACTGATATTCGCGATAGTTGGCATCAATCTCCTCGAAGCGGCTGATGAGCTCCTGGATGGTTTCGATGGTTCCATCCTTCAGGTCGGAGATGATGCGCTCTTCCTCGCTAACCGGCAGGAGGAGTCCGGAGAGGTCATCCCAGTCGCTGGTACCTATCTCCGTGGTAGGAGGGGTGATGGAAGGGTCGCGCTTCAAAACTCGCTTCAGCACGGCACCCATGTAGATGCGCAGGGCTATATCGTAGTATTTGATGCCCTTGTGAAGCGATGTAGCCGGGATGATGTATTCGTGGTAGAGGTACTGCGAAACGTTGTCGCCCGTCACCTCGCGCAGGTTCTCCAATATCTTCTTGCCCTTCAGGATTTCGCCTACGGAGAACGGAGAGAGCCAGTCGAAGTTGACGATGCTCTTGCGGTTTTCCGGTGCACGGAGGTCGCGCTTAGGCCATTTCTTGATGTCGCGGTACAAGCCCACGGTGGTGATGTTTCTGCCCGGAATGAGGAACATCTTGTCGCCATCGGCAATGAGATAGGCGAAAGGCAGGTTGCGGGTGTTTGGGTGGTGCATCAGCTTGCCGAAGCATACGGAGAACGAACCCAGGGTGGCTGGCATCAGGAGGTAGGCACCGCTGGCTGTCTTCGAACCGCGCTCCAGAATGCCCCAGTGCATAGGGCCCATCTTGTAGGCATGGTTGCTGAAGTTGGTGGCAGAACCGGCATTGTAGAACGAGAACATACCGCCGATAAGCAGGCTGCTCTTGTGATGGGATGCCGTGAAGGGACCGCAGAAGGCGGCGCACGCCTCACCGTTGCTCATATAGCTGTTGGCGAAGAATACGGAGGCTGAGGCTGTGAAACCGTTGCTCAGCTGGCAGGCTTCACCCACGAAGCAGTCCTGTATCTTCACACTGTTGATGACGCTGGAACCCTCGGCGATGATGGAGTTCTCGATGATGACTCCCGTACCGATATATACGCAGCCGTGGACCGAACCCAGCAGGGTGCAGTCGCTGAGCCGTGAAGCACCGTTCACCTCGCAGAGGTCGTTGATGACACAGTTGGTAATCTCCTTGGTGTTTACAATCTTCACATTGTTGCCTATCTGTCCGCGTTCCGGCATCTTGTTGTCGATGTCGGTCTTGATGAGCTGTCTGATCTTCTCCTTCAGTTCCTTGTCGGAGAAATGCTTCACCATGAAGGCGGCAAGCTGACTGTTCAGATCGCTGAAGAGAATGACGTTGCCTTCTCCCACCTCGTTGAGCACGCTCACCAGGTTACCCTCGCCGTAGGTAGCTCCCTCGGTGGTTTCCATGGTCGAGATGTTCGAGATGTAGCAATCATCCCCGATGTTGTAGTTGTTGATGAAATTGCCTACGTTCTCGATGAGGCAGTCATCACCTATGGTTACATTGCGCAGGGTGGCATTGTTGATGCCAGAGTGCTTTACGAAGCCTTGGCTCACCTCTACATTCTTGTTGAAGGCGCCGATGTTCACTTCGCCATAGAGCATCACGCGGTGCATGAAGTTCGGTTTGAAATCTTCTGAGACATTGATGGATGTCCAGTCTTCAGCCCAACAGTCGTTGCTCCTGAGCACCTCGATTTCCTCGGAGGTTAGGGGTCTGTAGTCATTCATATTGTTGATACGTTTTTTTATAGTTTATTCATAATCCTGGTACAGGAAGTCGTTGTATGGATACTTCTGTACGTGGAGCTCTCTTACTTTCTTGTACAACACCTCACGGAACTCTTCGATGTTCTCCTTGTTCTTTGCCGAGATGAACAGGCAGTCGTCGTTGAGCTTTGCCATCCAGGTCTTCTTGAGGTCTTCCAGCGGAATGTTTTCCTTCTCCATAGGGGTGAGGTCGTCTTCCTCCTTCTCAATCCAGGAATAGTTGTCTATCTTGTTGAAGACAATCATCGATGGCTTGTCGGCACAGTCCAGTTCCTTCAGCGTGTTTTCTACCACCTGTATCTGCTCTTCAAAGTCAGGGTGGGAGATGTCTACTACGTGGAGCAGCAGGTCGGCCTCGCGGGTCTCGTCGAGCGTACTCTTGAAGGAGTCTACCAGGTCGGTAGGCAGCTTTCGGATGAATCCTACGGTATCTGCGAGGAGGAACGGCAGGTTGTCTACCACCACCTTTCTCACGGTGGTATCGAGGGTGGCAAAGAGCTTGTTCTCGGCAAACACCTCGCTTTTGGAGAGCAGGTTCATGATGGTACTCTTGCCCACGTTGGTATAGCCTACGAGGGCCACACGGATCATTCTGCCGCGGTTCTTGCGCTGGGTGTTCTTCTGCTTGTCGATTTCAGCCAGTCGCTCCTTGAGCAGGCTCATTCTGCCCAGGATGATACGGCGGTCCATCTCGAGCTGGGTTTCACCCGGTCCACGCAATCCTACGGAACCCTTTCCGCCACCTGAGCCGGAACCACCACCCTGGCGTTCCAGGTGAGTCCAGAGTCTTTGCAGACGGGGCAGCATGTAGCGATACTGTGCCAGCTCTACCTGGGTCTTGGCAGCTGCAGTCTGTGCACGCATGGCGAAGATGTCGAGGATGAGCGAAGTACGGTCCAGAATCTTCACCTGCAGTTCCTGCTCGATGTTTCTGATCTGCTTTGCCGAGAGTTCATCATCAAAGATAACCATACCGATTTCTCTGTCTTCCTCCTCTTCTTCCTTGATATATTGCTTGATTTCCTCGAGCTTACCCTTGCCCACATAGGTAGTCTGGTTAGGCGAAACCACCTTCTGCGTAAAACGCTTCACGGTGACCGCGCCAGCCGTATCGGCAAGGAATTCCAACTCGTCGAGATATTCTTTTGTCTTGGCTTCGTCCTGTGTCTTGGTAATCAGACCCACGAGCACAGCGGTTTCCGCCTTGACTTCTGATATTACAAATTCTTTCATTTACGTATACGTGTCTATTATATATATAATTAGGTGCAAAGATACTGTAAAATGCAGACAATACAAAATAAAACCGAATGTTTTTTGATTTTTTATTGCTAATGGTCCCTTGTCGGTAGAGCAAAACTTGCAAACGTTTACGTTCTTTTTTGCATAAAAAACAGTCTTTTTTTTGATTTGCATCAATTTTATTATTACTTTTGCACCCAGAAAGAAAAACTGATTTTCAAAGATACAAATCATAACTACATAAAAAACACAAACTGCTGAAACATTCAAAAACTTCAAGAGCCTCGACGTGATGTCGGGGCTTTTGGTTTTCATTTTCGTTTCATTTTCTTTCATTATGCCTTTTTTTTCATGCCTTTATCGATTTTTGAACAAAATGTGCACTTCTTTGCTCAAAAAGTATACCCTCGCAGCTTAATTTTTGCTTATCTTTGCAACCAAATGGTTTGCATCTGAAGAAGAAAACTGAAGCTGATTCGCTTTTCTTGGGTGTATTTCCGACAACTGACAGAATTATTAAATCTATAAATACAGACAAGATGAAGCAAAAAATTGGTATTGCTGGTATTTATTTGCTCGGTGCTCTCGCAGCACAGGCGGGCAACTATACCGTCAAATCGCCTGATGGCAAATTGGCAGTGAACGTATCGTGTGAAGGGGGCAAGGCTTCCTATACTGTAGACTATGAGGGGAAGCGAATGCTCAGTCCTTCGGCTCTCGGACTTGTAGCCAACTATGGCGACTTCTCCCAGAAGCTCACGATGGGTGCCCTGAAGGGTGGGGAAGTGAAGCATCTCTCATACAGGATGAGTCGCATCAAGAAATCGCATATTCAGAAGGATGCGGTAGAGGCAACCATCGGATTCCTCAACGAGAAGAAGGATTCCATGACCCTTCATCTCCACGTTTCGGACAACGATATCGCCTACAAGTATGAGATGATCCGTCCTAAGAAGGATAATCCTAAGTCGGTAATCATATATAATGAGGTGAGCGGTTTCAACTTCCCGGTGAAGACCACTACCTTCCTCTGTCCTCAGATTACTCCGATGACGGGCTGGGAGCGCACCAAACCATCATACGAAGAGGAATATACCCCTGATGCCCAGATGAACGTGAAGTCGCAGTTCGGCGTAGGCTATACCTTCCCATGTCTCTTCAAGGTGGGCAACGACGGATGGGTTCTGGTGAGCGAAACGGGCGTTTCGAGTGCATATCCAGGCAGCCGACTCTCTGATTATGAGCCTGGAAAGGGATATACCATCGCCTTCCCTCAGAAGGGCGAGAACAACGGCTTCGGGTCGGAATATGCCGGAATCCCATTGCCCGGAGAGACACCTTGGCGCACCATCACCGTAGGTTCTTCGCTGGCTCCTATCGTGGAGACAACCATCCCTTACGACGTGGTAGAGCCATTATATGAGGCTTCGCAGCAGTATAAGCCATCGCGCTATACCTGGAGCTGGCTCATCTGGCAGGACGGTTCCATCAACTATGATGACCAGGTGAAGATGATAGATGTAGCTGCTGCACAGGGATATGAGGCTATCCTGGTAGACAACTGGTGGGACAAGCAGATAGGCAGAAAGCGCATCGAGGAATTGAGCAAATATGCTCAGAGCAAGAAGGTGAGCCTGATGCTCTGGTATAATTCTAACGGTTTCGAGAATGATGCGCCTCAGACTCCTCGTCAGATCATGAACAATTCCATCGCCCGCAAGAAGGAGATGGCTTGGATGAAGAAGATAGGCGTGGTAGGTATCAAGGTGGATTTCTTCGGAGGAGACAAGCAGGAAACGATGAAACTCTACGAGGATATCCTGAGCGATGCCAACGATTACGGTCTGGAGGTAATCTTCCACGGCTGTACCATGCCTCGCGGTTGGGAGCGTATGTATCCTAACTATGTATCCAGCGAGGCTGCCCTGGCTTCAGAGAATGTTTACTTCACGGATTATCATGCCAAGAAGGAGGCTTTCGAAATGACGATGCATCCTTTCTCAAGAAATGCCGTAGCCAGCTTTGACTGGGGTGGTGTGATGATGAACAAGTATTTCTCCAAGGACAACAAGGGCCGTCATCAGCGTTATACCAGCGATATCTTCGAGATGGCTACAGCTATCACTAACCAGAGCAGCGTGAACTGTATCTGCTTATATCCTAACAACTTGCAGGATGTTCCGCAGTGGGAGCTGGATTGGTTGAAGAATGTTCCTACAGACTGGGAGGATACCAAGTTTATCGCCGGTTATCCTACGAAGTATGCGGTAGTAGCTCGCAAGGCAGGCAATCTGAACGGTTCGGGCGCAGCCCTTTCTGCAGGCAAATGGTTTGTTGGCGGTTTGAATGCTACAGACAAGCCTCTTGCCCTGACCCTCGACTTGCCGATGTTTGCGGGCAAGACCGTGACTTATCTCACCGACCAGCCAAAGAAGAAGGGTGAGAAGTTCTTCACTTCTGTCAAGAAGACCTTGAAGATAGGAAAGGATGGAAAGGCAAAGGTCGTGATTCAGCCTAATGGCGGTATCATCATCGAATAACCGGCTGTTTGAAGAAACGAAACGCTTGCTGTCAAGCATAAAAAAAGGTTCCTTCGAAGGATGTTACTCCTTGAAGGAACCTTTCTTGTGTATATATTATAGAACCTATTGAATCTTATGGTTCTCTTGAGACTTCCGGAGGGAAGCTTTAGTCATTCTTGAAAACCAAACCGTGATCCTTGACGTAATCGATGGTGATTGGCTTCTCACGACTTACTTCCTCTGAAAGAATCTTCTTGCTCAAATCGTTCAAGACGTAATCCTGGATGGCACGCTTTACCGGGCGGGCACCAAACTCTGGATCGTAACCTACCTCGGCAAGATAACCGATGGCAGCTGGAGTCCAGCGGAGATCGAAGCCCTGAGGCTCCAACATCTTCTTGACTCTGTTCATCTGCAACTCCACAACCTTGGCAATCTGATCCTTGGTCAATGGCTGGAAGGTGATGATGTCGTCAATACGGTTCAGGAACTCCGGACGGAAGGTCTTCTTCAACATCTCACGGCTTGCGTTGGAAGTCATGATGATGATGGTGTTCTTGAAGTTTACCACACGACCCTTGTTGTCGGTCAATCGGCCATCGTCCAATACCTGGAGCAGGGTGTTGAAGACATCTGGGTGAGCCTTCTCTATCTCATCAAAGAGAACCACGCTGTATGGCTTGCGGCGAACAGCCTCGGTCAACTGACCACCTTCATCGTATCCTACATACCCCGGAGGCGCTCCGATAAGACGGGTGACGCTGAACTTTTCCTGATACTCACTCATATCTATTCGGGTCATCATCGACTCATCGTTGAAGAGATATTCTGCAAGCGCCTTGGCAAGCTCGGTCTTACCTACACCGGTGGTGCCGAGGAAGATGAAGCTGGCGATAGGACGCTTAGGGTCCTGCAAACCGGCACGGCTGCGGCGAACGGCATCGCTTACGGCTGTGATAGCCTCGTCCTGGCCGATGACTCTCTTGTGGAGTTCCTCCTCCAGATGGAGCAGTTTCTCACGTTCGCTCTGCATCATACGGCTTACTGGTATTCCGGTCCAGCGGCTCACTACCTCAGCAATATCATCGGCAGTCACCTCTTCGCGGATCATGGCTTCACCGCCCTGAGTGCTCTTCAGCTGCTTCTGAATCTTCTTGATATCGTCTTCGAGAGCTACCAACTTGGAGTAGCGAATCTCTGCAACACGTTCGTAGTTTCCTTCACGCTCCATGCGCTCAGCCTCGAACTTAAGGTTCTCCATCTCCTGCTTATCTTGCTGAATTTTATTGACAAGAGCCTTCTCACCTTCCCACTTTGCACGGAAGTCATGTTCCTTATCCTTCAACTCAGCAATCTCCTTGTCGAGCTGCTGAATCTTTGGCAGGTCGTTCTCACGCTTAATGGCCTCACGTTCAATCTCTAACTGCTTCAAGTGGCGGGTGATTTCGTCCAATTCCTCTGGTACGGAATCACGCTCCATACGGAGCTTGGCGGCGGCTTCATCCATCAGGTCGATGGCCTTATCCGGGAGGAATCTATCAGAAATATATCTCTCTGATAATTTGACTGCTGCGATACAGGCGTCATCCTGGATACGTACCTTGTGATGGTTCTCATAACGCTCCTTGATACCACGAAGAATGCTGATGGCATCTACCTCGTCTGGTTCGTTGACCATCACGGTCTGGAATCGGCGCTCCAGAGCCTTATCCTTTTCGAAGTATTTCTGATACTCGTTGAGGGTTGTGGCACCGATGGCTCTCAGTTCGCCACGAGCCAAGGCTGGCTTCAGGATGTTGGCTGCATCCATGGCACCTTCGCCACCGCCAGCACCTACCAGGGTATGAATCTCATCGATGAAGAGGATAATCTGACCATTGGCATTGGTTACCTCCTTGATGACGCTCTTCAAACGTTCCTCGAACTCACCCTTGTATTTGGCACCGGCAACCAGTGCACCCATATCGAGCGAATAGAGCTGCTTGTTCTTCAGGTTCTCAGGTACATCGCCACGGACGATACGCTCTGCAAGTCCCTCTACGATAGCGGTTTTACCTGTACCAGGCTCACCGATGAGGATAGGGTTGTTCTTGGTACGGCGAGAGAGAATCTGAAGCACACGTCTAATCTCTTCATCACGTCCGATAACCGGGTCGAGCTTGCCGCTTCGAGCCTGTTCTACCAGGTTCTTGGCATATTTTTCAAGACTCTGATAGTTCTCATCGGCACTCTGGCTCTTTACGTTCTGTCCCTGTCGCAAAGCCTGGATGGCCGCGGTAAGGTCCTTCTCGTTGGCACCCGCATCCTTGAGGATTCGGGCAGCGGTAGAGTTGCCTTTGAGGATAGCGAGGAGGATAGGTTCCACGCTTACGAATTCATCTCCCATCTTCTTGGCGATGTCCTCGGCGTTGATCAGTATCTGGTTGGTATCGCCTGAGAGGTATGGCTGACCAGCACCCTGCACACGAGGCAAGTGCTGCATCTCCTGCTGAAGGAGCATGGCAATCTGGTTGCCGTTCATGCCCAGCTTCTGGAAGATGTAGTTGGTTACATCAGGTGCTTTCTCGATGATACCGCTGAGAAGATGCACCGGTTCGATGGTCTGCTGACCATTTCTCTGCGCTATGTTCACAGCGGCCTGCACCGCTTCCTGCGCCTTGATTGTAAATTTGTCGAATGTCATATCTTAATCTCCTTTCTAATAATTGTTATTTTCTACTTATGTTATGGATGCTTCAGCTTTTGTGGGTTTTCTGCTTCGGGAAAGCTTCGGTCTTTTGGACTTTCAGCTTCTGAAACCTCAGCCCCGTCCGGCTTTCAGCATCGCAAACCCAGGAAGCGAATAGTGTGCCCTGTTGGGCTTTTTCTGTGTTTTTCTGACGTTTTGTCTGATTTTTCCAGAAACTCGTCTCTTTTTTCTCGGTTTCTCTGTCAAAATGTCTGAGCCATTTCTTGATTTACCGCAAAATATTAAAGAATTGCTTTAAATAATGTGATAATAGCTCTTAAATATTTGCGTATTTCAAATGTTTTTCGTAACTTTGCAGCGATTTAAAAAATAGATTGAAGTCTAATTCAAAATAGATAAATAGTTAATGGCTGAAACAAAGAAAATTAAGACAGCTTTGGTGTCTGTCTTCCACAAGGATGGCTTAGACGAGTTGCTCGCTAAGCTGAATGAAGAGGGTGTTAAGTTTTTGAGTACTGGTGGTACCCAGAAATTTATTGAATCTCTTGGTTATGAATGTCAGAAAGTAGAGGACGTTACCACATATCCATCTATCCTTGGTGGTCGTGTGAAGACTCTTCACCCAAAAATATTCGGAGGTATCTTGGCTCGTCGTGACAACGAGGGCGATCAGGAGCAGATGAAGGAGTATGAAATCCCTTCTATTGACCTCGTGATTGTTGACTTGTATCCATTCGAGCAGACTGTAGCTAGCGGTGCCAGCGATGCAGACATCATCGAGAAGATTGATATCGGCGGAATCTCTCTGATCCGTGCCGGTGCAAAGAACTTCAAGGATGTAGTCATCGTACCTAGCAAGGCTGAGTACAGCGTGCTTCTCGATATCTTGAAGAAGAAGGGTGCTGAGACTGACATTGAGGATCGTAAGATGTTTGCTGAGCGCGCATTCGGTGTAAGCTCGCACTACGATACTGCTATTCACGCTTGGTTTGCCAAGTAATCTCTCTCATGTAGAGACAAGGCTGAATCCGAGGTGTCTCTGAAAAAATGCTTTCGGAGGCTTCTCGGATGTGTCTTTAAATACGATGAAATTTTAAGCTTAGAATATTTTTAGTATTACATTACAACAAATGGGATTTTTTTCATTTATTCAGGAAATCGCAATGGACTTGGGTACTGCCAATACCATCATTATCAGTGATGATAAGATTGTAGTGGACGAACCTTCTGTTGTAGCCCTCGACCGCAGAACAGACAAGATGATTGCTGTGGGCGAGAAGGCTAAGATGATGTACGAGAAGACTCATGATAATATCCGTACTATCCGACCATTGCGTGATGGCGTGATTGCCGACTTTACTGCCTGTGAGCAGATGATGCGTGGATTGATTAAGATGGTTCATACAGGTAGCCGTCTCTTCTCTCCTTCACTCCGTATGGTTATCGGTGTACCTTCTGGTTCTACCGAGGTTGAGCTTCGTGCAGTGCGCGACTCAGCCGAGCATGCAGACGGACGTGATGTATATTTGATTTTTGAGCCAATGGCTGCCGCTATCGGTATCGGTATCGATGTTGAGGCTCCAGAGGGTAATATGATTGTTGATATAGGTGGTGGTTCTACCGAAATCGCTGTCATCTCATTGGGTGGTATCGTATCGAACAACTCAATCCGTACAGCAGGTGACGACCTTACTGCCGATATTCAGGAATATATGAGCCGTCAGCACAACGTGAAGGTTTCTGAGCGTATGGCTGAGCGTATCAAGATTCATGTAGGTTCTGCATTGACCGACCTGGGTGATGAGGCTCCTGAGGACTTCATCGTTCACGGTCCAAACCGCATCACCGCTCTCCCTATGGAGGTACCTGTATGCTATCAGGAAATCGCACATTGTCTGGATAAGACAGTGGCAAAGATAGAGAACGCTGTGCTCTCAGCATTGGAGAACACACCTCCTGAGCTTTATGCTGATATCGTGAAGAACGGTATCTGGCTCTCTGGTGGTGGCGCTTTGCTCCGCGGTCTCGACAAGCGACTCCAGGACAAGATCAACATTCCATTCCATATTGCCGAGGATCCTTTGCACAGTGTGGCTAAGGGAGCAGGCATTGCATTGAAGAATGTGGATCGCTTCTCATTCTTGATGAGATAATAAGAATAAAATAAGGTAAGTTCCGCATTTGGACATTAATTCTATAGTGCCCATTTGCGGAATTTTAATCATATATAAGTAGTATATGCACAACCTTTTAGAGTTTTTCCAGAAATACAACCATTGGTTTCTCTTCCTGATTCTTGAGGTGGTGAGCATGGTGCTCTTGTTTCAGTATAACAGCTATCAGGGTAGCGCATGGTTTTCTACAGCCAACGTCGTAACGGGCAAGCTCTACGAATGGAATTCGAACGTGGAGACTTTCTTCTCGCTTACCAAGGTGAACCAGGAACTGACGCAGCGAAATGTGTATCTGGAACATCAGGTGAAGCAGCTTTCCGACAGTCTGGTCAGCCTGACCAAAGACAGCAGTTTCCTGAAACGTGACCAGTTTGCCATGCTGAAGAGCTATAGATTGATACCAGCCAAGGTGGTGGACAACAGTATCGATAAGCCAGGCAATCTCATGACCATCGACAAGGGACGTGCTGAGGGCATTCATAAGGATATGGGTGTGGTCAGCGGAACCGGTGTCGTGGGCATCGTTTATATCGTGGCTGAGCATTACAGCATCGTGATTCCTGTGCTCAATGTAAAATCGAATATCAGTTGTACCATCCAGGGCAGAGGATATTTCGGATATCTGAGATGGAAGGGCGGCTCTTCTGAGTTGGCTTATCTGGAAGATGTGCCTAGACATGCGCACTTTAAATTGGGCGACTATGTGGTGACCAGCGGATATTCGGCTGTGTTCCCTCCTGGCGTAAGAGTGGGCAAGATTCTGCACGTTTTCAATTCTGCCGACGGACTCAGTTATCGTGTACAGTTGCGACTCTCTACCGATTTCGCCCGTCTTCGTGATGTCTGCGTCATCGATGATGCTGCCATGAAGGAGCGATTGGAGATTCTGCGTGCTGCCCAGGATAGCATCAAGCCAGATGGTAGTACTGGAGATAATAATTAATATAAAATATAGTAAGAGGAGAAAAACTCAGAATTTAGAGGAGATATATTGGCAATGAGTATAGATTTAATGAAACGACTCGGCATCTTCGTGGTGCTGGTGCTGGTGCAGGGATTGGTGTTTAATCACATTCACCTTTTCAACTGTGCTACCCCCTTGCTGTATATCATCATGGTGCTCCATTTCCGCAGAAACCACCCTCGCTGGGCGGTGCTGCTCTGGTGCTTCATGATGGGACTTTGTATTGACGTGTTCGCCAATACCCCTGGTGTTGCAACTGCTTCCATGACTCTGGTAGGCCTGCTGCAACCGTATCTTTTCGAACTCTTCGTGCCTCGTGATAGTGCCGACGATCTGGAACCGTCGGTGCGAACCATCGGTATGGGTTCGTATTTCCTGTATGTATTAATTATAGTTCTCGTTTATAATCTCTTGTTCTTTACACTCGAAACATTCAATTTCTTCAATTGGATGCAGTGGCTCATGTGTATTGGTGGCAGTACGGTCATCACTATGGTGATGGTCATGGCCATCGAGGGCTTCAGAAAATAATATATTAAATAAGGTGTATGATAGATTACAATCTTGAAAAGCGTAGATTTGTTATTGGGGGAGTGGCCATAGCTATTGTGGTCATTTACTCCATTCGTCTGTTTACGCTTCAGATTATGAGCGACGACTATAAGAAGAATGCCGATAGTAATGCCTTCCTGAAGCAGATAGAGTTCCCTTCACGTGGAGCCATTTACGACCGTAACGGCAAGCTGATGGTGTATAACCAGCCTTCTTATGACATCATGGTTGTGATGAAAGAGCAGGAAGGAAGACTCGATACCTTGGACTTCTGCAATTCCTTGGGAATTACAAGGGAACAGTTTGACAAGCGTATGGAAACCATCAAGGACCGTTCCAAGAATCCGGGTTATTCCAGATATACGCAACAGCTCTTTATGAGCCAGCTGTCTGACAAGGATTTCTCGGTATTCCAGGAAAAGATGTTCCGTTTCCCTGGCTTCTATGTTCAGAAACGAAGCGTGAGAGAATATACCTATCCTTACGCAGCCCATGTGCTGGGTGATGTGGGAGAGGTCTCGGAAAGCGATATTGAGGAGGACGATTACTATCAGCCTGGTGACTATATCGGAAAGTTGGGACTGGAGAAACATTATGAAAAGCAGCTCAGAGGCCAGAAGGGCGTGAAGATTATGCTTCGAGATGCCCACGGACGAATACAGGGCAGTTATCAGAATGGTAAACTTGACCAGAGGCCGATTGCAGGTAAAGACCTTACCCTGGGTATCGACATCAATCTGCAGGCACTCGGGGAACGGTTGCTGCAGGGCAAGATTGGAAGTATCGTGGCAATCGACCCTCGTACCGGTGAAGTCCTGGCGATGGTTTCTTCACCAACCTACGACCCTCGTAAGCTGGTGGGTAAGAACAGAGGAAAGATGCATAAGTGGCTCTCCAAGAATCCTTGGAAACCGCTCCTGAACCGTAGTATCATGGGACAGTATCCTCCGGGTTCAACCTTCAAGACCACGCAGGCGTTGACTTTCCTGACCGAAGGTATCATCACTCCAGGAACAGCCTTCCCATGTAATCACGGATTCTCTTACAGAGGATTGCACGTAGGATGTCACGGTCACCCATCGCCTATTGCGCTTGTGGATGCCATCAGTACTTCCTGCAACGGTTACTTTTGTTGGGGACTTTACTACATGATAGGTAAGAAGAGCAAGTATGGTTCTGTTCAGAACGCCATGACAACCTGGAAAGACTATATGGTGAGTATGGGATTCGGCTATAAGCTGGGTATTGACTTGCCGGGTGAGAAGCGAGGACTGATCCCGAATGCACAGTTCTATGACAAGGCTTACAAGGGATCATGGAACGGACTTACCATCATCAGTATCTCTATCGGACAGGGTGAGGTGAACCTGACACCGTTGCAGATAGCCAACCTGGGTGCTACTATTGCCAACCGAGGTTATTACTATGTGCCTCATGTGGTGCGCAAGGTAAAGGGTGAACCGCTCGATACGCTCTACACCCGTAAGCACGTAACCAAGGCTTCGCGCAGAGCTTACAACTATGTAATTGCCGGTATGAGAAGTTCTGCCTTGAAGGGAACCTGTAAGATGCTTTCCCGTTACGATTTCGAGCCTTGCGGCAAGACGGGTACTGCCCAGAACCGTGGTCATGACCACTCTGTATTCATGGGTTTTGCACCAATGAACAACCCGAAGATTGCCATTGCGGTATACGTAGAAAATGGTGGATGGGGTGCCGACTATGGTGTGCCTATCGGAGGCTTGATGATGGAGCAATATCTGAAGGGTAAACTGTCGCCTGCTTCTGAAAGTCAGGCTGCCCAGATGCAGGCACGCAGAATTGCATACGGTTCTAGCAGTAGATAAGGGAACAATTGATAATGTATAATTAATAATGTATAAATTATATTATTATGAGCGATAATAAACAACCTAGTGTGCTGCGTTCGCTCGACTGGTGGACGATAGGCATCTATCTGGCACTTCTGGCTTTTGGCTGGATCAGTGTCTGTGGTGCCAGTTACACATACGGTGACAATGAAATCTTCAGCTTGGGCGCTCGTTCGGGTATGCAGATTGTATGGATTGGAACATCGATAGCATTGGGTTTGGTTCTTCTTTTGCTCGATGACCGGTTTTACGATACATTCTCGTATGTGATCTATGCGGTACTGATATTGCTGCTTTTTGCCACGATATTCAATCCGCATAGCATCAAGGGTTCGCATTCGTGGCTCGTCCTGGGACCGCTCCGACTGCAACCTGCTGAGTTCGGTAAGTTTGCCACGGCTTTGGCTGTAGCGAAATTCATGTCGAGCTATGGATTCAATATCCACAACATGAAGCATTTCATGGCGGCAGTAGGCATCATCATGCTTCCTATGGTATGTATCGTGGGACAGCGTGAAACGGGTTCGGCGCTGGTTTATTCAGCCTTCTTCCTGATGCTCTATCGCGAAGGAATGCCGGGTGCCGTGCTCTTTACGGGAGTTTCGATGGTGGCTTATTTCGTGTTGGGAGTGAAGTATGAGAACGTGATGATGTGGGATACCTATACCTCGGTGGGCAAGTTTGTGGTGCTTTTGCTGGTACAGATTTTTACTTCGGGTATGGTCTATTCGTATACGGGCAATAAGAAACATGCGCTTATCATCCTGGGCTATTCCCTGGGTATTACGCTGATATTTGCCCTTTTCTCTACCTATGTCATTCCGTTCGATATCGTGTGGATACAGCTCCTGCTATGTGCGCTGATGATAGGATTCCTGGTTTACCATGGTTTGAGAACGAGATTCAGAAACTATTTCCTCATCTCGTTATTCTCTCTCGGTTCTATCGCCTTCTTCTATAGTGCCGACTACGTACTGAATAATGTGATGGAGCCTCACCAGCGAGTTCGTATCAACGTGCTTCTTGGTCTGGATGAAGACTTGGCGGGTGCCGGATATAATGTTCATCAGAGCGAGATTGCCATCGGTTCGGGAGGTTTGCAGGGTAAGGGATTCCTGAATGGAACCCAGACTAAGCTCAAGTTCGTGCCAGAGCAGGATACTGACTTCATCTTCTGTACGGTAGGAGAGGAGGAAGGATTCCTGGGTTCGGCAGGTGTTCTGCTGCTCTTCCTGGCGTTGATATTGAGACTGATACACCTGGCAGAGCGACAACCGTTCAAGTTCGGACGAATATACGGCTATTGCGTGCTGAGTGTTTTCCTGTTCCACCTGTTTATTAATGTAGGAATGGTGCTGGGACTGACGCCTGTAATCGGTATTCCGCTGCCGTTCTTCAGTTATGGCGGTAGTTCGCTTTGGGGCTTTACCATTCTGCTCTTCATCTTCCTGAGAATAGATGCTGGTAGAAATCTGGTAAGAAGCTAGAATCTGGTAAGAAGCTAGAATCAGGTAAAGAGCTAGAATTCTGCTAAGAAACTAGGATAAAAGAAAAATGACCAATGGGAAATCCTCATTGGTCATTTTTTGTTATCTTCACTCCGATATCGCTTACGCCAGGCAGAATCTCGCGCTTCATGTCATGACGCACAGTGATATGGATAGAGTCTCCCTGATTCAACCTGTAGACGTTGATAGGGAAGTTGTACTGATAGTAGCTGATGCCTTGCCCTTTGCTCACACCGTTCTTGTCTATCAGCTGACAGTTTACGGTGTCTGTCTTGCATGCGCTGGGCACATGCTTGTTGTTGTGGTAGATGTTCTGCTCCACGATGAGGGTAAGTCCCATGAAAGAATAATTACCCGTGATGCGGAGCCCCAGGCTCTCGTTGTAATAGCCGCCTTCCAGAAGAGGTGGAATCTCGAACGAGAGCGTGTCGTTCTTCTCCCATCCTGCAATCGGAGTATGCGCATAACTGTCGAATATGGTAGAATGCTTGCAGGAAGGGAGCGACATGGTTGCTACCATTACCAATATCAAATATATCAGTCGTTTCATTTCTTGTCTTCTGGCTTTTTATCACCGCCATGCTGCTGGCGTGGCTGACGATTGCGATTGTCGCGGCGGCGATTGTTGTTGCCGTTCTGATGACGGTTGCCCTGACGGTTCTCGCCTTGCTGCTGTTTCACGTCCTGCTGACCGTTCTGCTGCTGTCGGTTCTCGCCCTGCTGGCCGTTCTGCTGCTTGTTTGCCTTATTGTCTGCGTCCTGGCGGTTACGATTCTTGTTATTTTTCTTTTTCTTTTTCTTCGACTTGTCGAAGCGGCTCAAGTCTGATTCGTTGAGCAAATCGATAGGCTTGGAAGATTCCTTGATCTTTCCGTTCTCCAATAGGCTGAGAGGCTTTTCGCCTTTCCGGTTCATCTCGATGATTTCCTTGGCACGTGCTGCGGTAATGGTTTCGAGGTTTGAAGCCAGATTCTTATCAGAAGAATAGGTGATGAGACCAGCCAGAATATCTACCTTGAACTGATGGAATTCGCCATCGGCAGTCTGCAGAACAGCATCCTTTGGAGGCATCTTGCGACTTGCTTCTACATAGTTGTCTACCTCATAGTTGAGACAACATTTCAGCTTGGCACACATACCTGCCAACTTCTGAGGGTTGAGCGAGATGTCCTGATAGCGTGCGGCATTGGTGCTGACGCTCACAAAATTCTTCATCCATGTAGCGCAGCAGAGTTCGCGACCACAAGGACCGGTACCACCGATGCGGCCTGCTTCCTGACGGGCACCAATCTGCTTCATCTCGATGCGCACGTGGAAGGTATCAGCAAGCACCTTGATGAGCTGACGGAAGTCTACTCGCTCATCGGCGATATAGTAGAAAATAGCCTTGTTGCCATCACCCTGATACTCTACGTCTCCGATTTTCATCTTCAATCCCAGGTCCAGGGCAATCTGTCTGCTCTGAATCATGGTAGCATGCTCGCGGCTCTTTGCTTCCTTGCATTTGTCGAGGTCTACCTGCTTGGCAATGCGATAGATGCGCTTGATGTCGTCCTGCGACTTGAGATTTGCCTTCTTCAGCTGCAGTTTCACGAGTCTACCGGTGAGTGTAACCACACCGATGTCGTGACCAGGGTTGGCTTCCACAGCCACTATGTCGCCCTTTTTGAGGTCGAGGTTATTCACATTATGGTAATATCCCTTTCGGGTATTCTTGAATTGCACTTCTACGAGGTCGGTGCTCTCGGCATTACCTGGCACGTCTGCGAGCCAGTCGTATGTGTTCAGCTGTCTGTCCTGTCGTCCCACCGCCTTGCAGCAGAGTCCTCGGTCGCAGCCGTTCCACAATCTGAATTTCATATTCTTGTAATCCACGATAAAATCTATTTTATAATATTATTAATGTATATTGATAGGCTTACGCCCTTTGTTTCTCTTCATTTTTCCGCTCTTCTTGATTCATTCCTCACTTCCTGATGAGCAGTACGATAATCTTGAGTGCCAGGTCGAAGAATACAATCTTAGGATTGGCATTCTGCCCGATGAACCGTTTGCTCTCCTCGAAGAGGTTGGAGATGTCGATGATGTTCGCCTCGTTGATGAAGCGGGCGAAGTTCTTGGCGAAGTTTTCCTCTTCCTGCGTCATGTAGTTCAGTTCCGGCTGTCGGAAGTTGTACATGAAGCTTTCCCTGAGCATGTGCATGAAGTAATCGAGCATTCTCTTCTGCTTCTCTCTTCCGAAGGTGGAAACCACTTCGCTCCATTTCTTCAGGTCGTGAATATTTCGCATGTAGGCGAGTCGCATCAGCATGATAAACATGTCGAGATGCTGTCTTTTCTCATTGCCGGCATTGAGTTCTTCCAGTGCTGCATTCCAGTTGCCGTTGGCGATGCGGGCTATCCGGTGTGCCATGTCGGGTTCCAAAGCCCTGCGTTCTATTAACGCCTGCTCGATGTCTTCTGTAGCTATCTTCTTGAAATCGATGCGCTGTGTACGGCTTCTGATAGTTTCCAGTAGGAGTTCCGGCTGTTCGCTAACGAGCAGGAAGAGGGTTTGGCGAGGTGGTTCTTCCAGGAGCTTCAATATCTTGTTGGCACTCTGCTGGTTCATTCTTTCCGGCAGCCATATCAGGCTGATCTTGTAACCGCCCTGGCTCGACATCATGATGAGTTTCTTGGCAAGAGCATCACTTTCTTCGGCGGTGATGATGGCTTGCTTGTTTAAGTCGGCATCGCTTTTGCCCATCTTCTGCATCCATTCACCAATCAGCACGTAAGGTCCATCCTTGAGCAGCATCTCGCGCCATTCCTTGATGAAATCATCGCTAACCGGAGTATGGTCGCTGCCCATATCGGACGTCTTGATGGTTGGGTAGGTGAAGTGAAGGTCGGGATGTTCCCATTTGTTGAGCATCGGAGAATCTCCAAGCAGATAGCTGGCGAAAGCCAGTGCCATCGCCAGTTTACCGCAACCTTCCGGTCCGCAAAACATCAAAGCATGGGGGATGCGGTTCTCCTGAACCATCTCCATCAGACGGTTCCATACTTCTTGCTGACCTATCACATCCTTCTTTAACATTGAACTCTTTTTACTTTGAACTTTGAATTTTGAACTTTATGATTAGTAGCCTGAAATTTTTGCTCCAGGCACCTAACCTTTACCTTCCTGTAGCAGGATCCTCTACCCTAAAACAGAGTTTTGGCAATCTGCTTTACGCTTTCCACAGCCGAAACGGTGAAGAAATGTATATTGTTGTAGCCGTGCTCGAACAGGTCTTTCACCTGGGCGGTTGTCCATTCGATGCCGAGAGCTTTGGCGTCTTCATCCGTCTTGCACTTTAATACCTCCTGCGCCAAATCCTCAGGAATGTCGCAATGGAAGGTCTTTGGTACCACGGTGAGCTGGCTCAGCTTGGCAAATGGCTTCAGGGCAGGGATGATAGGAATGGTGATACCTATCTTCCGAGCCTTGTCTACAAAGTCATAGAATTTCTGGTTGTCGTAGAAGAGCTGGGTTACAGCGTATGCTGCGCCCAACTTCTGCTTCTCCAGCAAGTGCTGCATATCCATTTCCAGATTAGGAGCTTCTTCGTGCTTCTCCGGATAGCAAGCTACGCCGCAGCAGAATTTCTCGCCAGGATGCTTGATAGGAGTACCGTCGCAGAAGAAACCTTCGTTGAATTGGTTCACCTGCTTCAAGAGGTCGGTTGCATTCGCATGACCATTCAGGGTTGGGGTGAATACTCTATCATCCTTAGCCTTATCACCGCGAAGTACCAGGATATTGCTGATGCCCAGAAACTGGAGATCGAGCAGCTCGTACTCAATGTCTTCCTTGCTGACGCCACTGCAGATGACGTGCGGAATGACAGGAATATCGTACTTGTTCTGGATGGCAGCTGCAATGGCAACGGTACCCGGACGTCGGCGTACACGCTGGCGCGACAACAAACCGTTTTCCAATTCCTTGTAAACGTATTCGCTGTGATGTGTCGTAATGTTGATAAACCTAGGGGCATAATCCTTCAAGCTGTCGATGGTGCGGAACAAGGCTGCTGTTCCGTTACCCTTGAGTGGAGGCAGAACTTCGAAAGAAAAGCCTCGCTTATTACCCTCATTTTGTAGAAAATCTGCTATATTCATATGACGTAATCTCTGTTGAAATTATAATTTGGTTGCAAATTTACAAAAAAAATAGGGGAAAAGTGCACTTTATACGTAATATTTTAAGAGAAGAGGCGTTAATATATAGAATATTTTCGCTGAACTACAAAAACAAAACAGATTCAAACCTAAAAAATAATGGAACAAAAACAAACGGGCTCTAAAGCCTATCTTATCTCAATTGTGATGGTCGCAGTATTAGGCGGCTTGCTTTTCGGTTACGATACCGCAGTGATATCAGGTGCCGAAAAGGGCTTACAGGCATTCTTCATGGGTGCAAGTGATTTCGTATATACAGATTTCTGGCATGGATTTACCAGTTCCAGTGCTTTGATTGGCTGTATCATTGGTTCGGCACTTTCCGGAGTGCTTGCTTCTAACTGGGGACGTAAACGCTCGCTGATCTTTGCGGGTGTGATGTTCTTCATCTCTGCATGGGGTTCTATGTGTCCTGAAAGTTTGGTCTTGCCAAAGGGAGAACCAAATCTAACCTTGCTTATCGTCTTCAATCTTTATCGTGTGATTGGTGGTATTGGTGTAGGTTTGGCTTCTGCTGTTTGTCCTATGTATATTGGTGAGATTGCCCCAAGTAATATCCGTGGTATGTTGGTTAGCTGGAACCAGTTTGCCATCATCTTTGGTCAGCTGGTGGTTTATTTCGTCAACTTCTTTATCCTTGGCGACCATATAGCTCCTGCTATTCAGAGTGTGGGTAATGGTATGAATGAGATTCTCAATGGTGGCGAAGCTGCTTGGGCTATCGAGACTGGTTGGAGATACATGTTTGGTTCAGAGATGATTCCTGCAGGTTTGTTCGCCTTGCTTATCTGCTTTGTTCCTGAGACTCCACGTTATCTTGCTATGGTAGGTCAGGATGCGAAGGCAGAGCGTATTCTTGCCCGTATTAATGGTGCTGCAGAGGCAAAGAAGATTCTGGATGAAATCAAGAATACGGTAACCGAGAAGACTGAAAAGCTGATGACTTACGGTTTTCTTTGTATTTTCGTAGGTGTGATGCTCTCTGTATTCCAGCAGGCTGTAGGTATCAATGCGGTGCTTTACTATGCACCACGTATTTATGAGGCAATGGGATTTGACAATCCTATGGTGCTTACCGTATTCAATGGTATTGTGAACCTCAGTTTCACTTGTGTTGCTATCTTTACTGTAGAGAAGCTGGGTCGCAAGCCTTTGCTCATTGTGGGTTCACTGGGCATGGCTTTGGGTGCTATTGGTGTGGCAATAACCTTTGGAAATCCTAATATGCAGCTTTTCTGCATGGTTTCCATCATGGTTTATTCTGCATCGTTTATGTTCTCTTGGGGACCTATTTGCTGGGTACTTATTGCCGAGGTGTTCCCTAATACCATCCGTGGTGCTGCTGTAGCTATCGCTGTAGCTTTCCAGTGGATTTTCAACTGGATTGTTTCTACATCGTTTGTACCACTTGCCAATAGCATGGGTTATTGGTTCACATACGGTTTGTATGGCGTTATCTGTATCCTTGCTGCTGTCTTTGTATGGAAGTTGGTTCCTGAGACAAAGGGTAAGACTTTGGAGGATATGACCAAGCTTTGGAAGAAAGATTAATTGATAGTGGAATATTGATAAAAAAGTAGGCGCGATAGTCAACCCGACTGTCGCGCCTTTTATTTAGTTTTCATACTGAGTGATTTCAGAACATATATTTGTAAGTTGTTTTATAAGAGAGTATTAACTATATTCTTTTTTACTTTTGATTCTTGTCTCTAATCTTATTTTTATTTCTTGAATGCATTGCGGCAAGCGAAACTTACAGAGCTGTAGCCGGATACAGAGTTCTTGAGATAAGATGTCTGTGCTCCGTCAACCCAAAGCTGGACAAGATAGAACTGGAATCCTAACTGTCTTGGCTCGTTCAGTGTGCAGTAGCCATAATACATCTGGTTAGGCGCAAAGGCAAACTGTACCTTGTGGCTCTTGTTGTCCGTACCGTAAGTCAGGTTCAGCTCGATTACGCTAGGACATGCCAGGAAGTAAGCCATAGCTGATGTACTGTTTGGTGCAACCTGATACTTGCATGTAATGGTTCTTGGCGCTTCCTTTGCGAGAGCTTCAGCCAGATTTTTGTTAGAGATGTGCTCTGCGAGCTGAGCGATAGGGAAGTTGGTCATAGTGATTGTACTGTCACCGTACATGCTTACTCTGCAAGATACTGCAACAGAGTCAATCTGCTTGTTTACATTGGCTTCATTCTTCTTCTCAAAGAGAAGCATCATGTTGTTGTATGAACCTACAGCCATTGCTGTCTGAAAAGACTTCTGCTGTTCGAGAGTCAATGGTGTGTAGCTGTCGCCATCAGTGTTACAGGAAGTGAAAGAGAATGCAGCAACGAAAGCTGCCAAAACAGTGAGTAATGTAAATTTCTTCATTTTGTTTTCTAATTTATTTTGCTATAATATTGTTTATTATCAGTATTTCCGTATAATAAAACGAGATTTTACATGAATCTTGCATCTGTATTTGTTAAGAACTATTAAAAGGCTCTGTTTTTTATTCTTTTTATTCCTTCTGATGTGCAATGGTTGTCTTGCAGGATATTCCAGCTTTGTCTGGGCGTCTCAGTTAAATGTATACGAAAAAAGGACTTGCCATAATGGAAAGTCCTTTTTCAGAGATCTGTGACTCGCATGGGGCTCGAACCCATGACCCCAACATTAAAAGTGTTGTGCTCTACCAGCTGAGCTAGCGAGTCAATCTCCAACTTTTGGTTTCAAAAGCGAGTGCAAAGGTACGACATATTTTTCAAATAACCAAATATTTAGTCGTTTTTTTGCTGTTTTTCTTCATTTTCGCTCTCTAGGATAGCTTTTTCTGCCATTTTTCCACTCATTTTGAGCGATTGAGCTATCTCTTCCGCATTTTGCTGAATCTTATCAGGTGGAGTGCTTGGAGTCTTGTATTGTGGCTTTTCTCGCGTTACATACCGTTGCCAATAAGCAATGAGCAGGGTGGTGAGAGGTAGTGCGATAATCAGACCGATGAAGCCCAGCAGGGCACCCCAGATGGAAAGACTTAATAGCAGAATAGCTGGGTTCAAACCCATCGCCTTGCCCATAATCTTTGGTGTAACCACCATATCCGTAATCACCTGAACCACGCAGAATACCAGGAAGGCAAGTCCGAAGACCATCCAGAAGTTCTGACCGGTATCTGCCGCCTTGAGCATGGCAAGGAAGGCGGTAGGGATGAGGGCGAAGGTATGAAGGTAAGGTACCAGGTCCATGATACCTATCAGAATGCCCAGACCGATAGCCATCGGGAAGCCGATGATGGTAAAGCCAATACAGAACATGATACCCATGCAGAGGGCCACCATTCCCTGGCCGCGGACGTAGTTGTTGAGCTCTCGTTCTACATCTTTCATCAGCTCTTGCCAGAAAGGGCGGTTCTTCTTAGGGAAGATGCGAACCCAGTTGGCGGTTAATGTCTCATAGTCGAGTAGGATAAAGAACATATATAATAAGGTAATCATGGATGCCACGATGCTGATGATGATGTTTGCCGTTTGTCCTACAACGGAGAACAGCTTGGGCATCGTTGTCTTGAGGGCATCGCTGAAGTCCTTGCTCTTCAGGAAATGTTCTATCTGTGCCTGATTTTCCTGCAGCCACTCCTTGATCATCGCCGTCAGGTTGTTGGTGTGGGTGGTTTGGTGCAGCCAGCGGGTCAAGACTTCCCCTAGTTTGTCAAACTGGTCGATCATTGGTGGAATGATGAGCCACAGTACGCCACCGATGACTGCGATGGCAGCTCCCATTGCCAGTATGATGGACAGGGCACGAACCTTGATGTGGAGTTTGTTCTCGATAAACTTCACGACCGGATAGAGCAGGTAGGCAAAAAACCATGCTATGACGAATGGTAAAAGTACCTCGCTCAAGTAATTGGTGATATATAACACCGCAAAGACGATGAGCGTAACGCCTGCCCATCGTATAAACTTATCGAATGTAATCTCCTTAGGCATATTACTTTGAACTTTGAACTTTGAACTTTATGATTAGCAAAGGCTATTGAATTCTTCACTCTTCACTCCTCCTTGTTGAGGGCTTTCTGATAGCAGTCGCGGCAGAGCGGCTCGTATTCATCCTTTTCACCCAAAAGCACCCGCTTTTCGTTATGCACCAGTCGATGGCTCACGTAAGCCAGGGCTCCGCATTTCACGCAGATGGCATGAACCTTGGTCACTTCGTCTGCAATGGCGCAGAGGGCAGGGATTGGTCCGAAGGGAACGCCCTTGAAGTCCATGTCGAGACCGGCAACGATCACACGGACGCCACGGTTGGCAAGCTGGTTGCATACATCTACCAGGCCATTGTCTAGGAACTGGGCTTCATCAATACCGACCACGTCGATATCAGAGGCCAAAAGGAGTATAGATCCAGAGGACTCGATAGGAGTAGATCGGATAGAGTTCAGATCATGGCTCACTACGTCTTCCTCGGAGTAACGAGTGTCAAGCGCAGGTTTGAAGATTTCTACCTTCTGCTTGGCGAACTTCGCACGCTTCATTCTTCGAATCAATTCCTCTGTTTTTCCAGAGAACATTGATCCGCACACCACTTCAATTCTTCCGGGGCGATGTGCCTCCCCAATTAGATTTTCTGTCATTTCGGGGACAAAATTACTAATAAGGTTTTAAAAAATGCAAAGAAAACGCATTTTTTTTTGCTTAGAAAGATTAATTAACTACATTTGTACCCTGTATGGGCATATTGTATATCGTACCTACTCCTGTTGGTAACATGGAGGACATGACAATGCGAGCCATCAGAGTCTTGAAAGAAGCTGATTTGGTACTCGCTGAGGACACTCGGACATCGAGTGTCCTGCTGAAGCATTTCGATATTCGAAATCGATTAGTTGCGCATCACAAGTTTAATGAGCATGGCACTTCGGCTTCCATCGTTGAGCGGTTGAAGGCTGGTGAGACCATCGCTCTTATCAGTGATGCAGGAACACCAGGCATCAGCGATCCGGGTTTCTATCTGGCTCGCGAGGCGGCAAAGGCGGGCATCACCGTTCAGACCCTTCCGGGACCTACGGCTTGCATTCCAGCCATCGTGTCGTCGGGATTGCCTTGTGATAGATTCTGCTTCGAGGGTTTCATTCCTCAGAAAAAGGGCAGACAAACCTATCTGGAATCTCTCAAGGACGAAGTGCGGACCATGATATTCTATGAGTCGCCTTATCGTGTGGTGAAAACATTGCAGCAGTTTGCCGAGAATTTCGGTGAAGACAGGCAGGTGAGTTGTTGCCGGGAAATCTCCAAGATACACGAGGAGAGCGTAAGAGGAACCCTCGCTGAGGTCATCGCCCATTTCGAGGAGGTGGAGCCTAGAGGTGAGTTCGTCATCGTGCTGGCTGGTAAGGATCCTAAACAATTAAAAGAGGAATTGAAGGAAAAAAAGCGTGAAGAACGTAGAAAAAACATGAATCAGTAAATAAATTCGTGTTTAAATATAATAAATGCGGGTTTATCACGTAATAATAATGAAGCGACAGCGTAATTACTATGTATGGAAGGCGTATACACGCATTCTTTCATGTAGTATAAATACGAATTATTAAATCATATTAAGGAGACAGATTATGAAAAAGCTTTTTTTAGTAGCATGCGTAGCAGCATTTTGTTTGACTGGTTGTAACAACGGCAAGAATGATTCTGCTGCTCAAAACACTGCTCAGGCAGATTCTCTTAATGGCATTATTGCACAGAAAGACAGTGAAATTAACGATTTGATGGGTACCTTGAACGAAATCGAGGAAGGTTTCCAGCAGATTAGTGAGGCTGAGCATCGCGTTAGTCTTGCTAAGGATGGCGAGGGTGTCAACAAGAAGCAGAAGCTCAAGGAAGACATCCAGTTCATTGCTGACCGTATGAAGCAGAACCGTGAACTCATTGCCAAGCTCCAGAAGCAGCTTGCCAACGGTACATTGAAGGGTGCTCAGCTGCAGAAGACCATCGAGGGCTTGCAGAAGCAGTTGGAGGAGAAGGATGCACAGCTCCAGACTCTGCGTGAGGAACTCGACAAGAAGGATATTCATATTGCTGCACTCGATGAGACAGTAAATAACCTCAATACCAAGACCAGTCGTCTTACTGCTGAGAGCAATCAGAAGACTGAGACTATCAATGCTCAGGATAAGCAGATCCATACCGCATGGTATGTATTCGGTACCAAGAAGGAGCTGAAGGAGCAGAGTATCATTCAGGACGGTAAGGTCATGACTGGCAACTTCAACAAGAATTACTTCACCAAGGTGGATATCCGCAACCTCTCAGAGATTAAGTTGTACTCTAAGTCAGCTAAGTTGCTTACTACCCACCCATCAAGCAGCTATTCTCTGGTTCGTGATGCCAACAAGCAGTATACTCTCCGCATCACCAACTCACAGCTCTTCTGGAGCACCAGCAAGTACCTGGTTGTTTTGGTTAAGTAATCAGTAGAAATAAGGTAATCATCCGGAGATTGATTTATCATCCGGATTTTACAATCAAGTGATAAGCCGGGAAGAGATAGAGAAAAAGATTCCTATCTCTTTCTGGCGAAGAATTCCTGCATGAGTGCCCGGCACTCATCTTCCAGTACGCCCGATGTAACTGTAGTCTTAGGATGCAGTGCATCGGGCGCATATTTTGTATACCCCCTCTTCTCATCTCCTGCTCCGTATACTACCCGGCTTATCTGTGCCCATCCCAATGCTCCGGCGCACATGACGCAAGGTTCTACGGTGACATAGAGCGTGCAGTCCTTCAGATATTTCCCGCCCAGCATGTTGGCGCCCGATGTGATGGCCTGCATTTCGGCATGGGCTGTGACATCGGTCAGCATCTCGGTAAGATTGTGGGCACGGGATATGATTCGGTCCTTGCATACGATGATGGCGCCCACCGGTATTTCGTCTTCATCAAATGCCGCTTGTGCCTCTATCAGGGCACGGCGCATGTAGGCTTCGTCTTTTTTCTTGATATCTTCCATTGTTTTTAGTGCAAAATTACATAAAAAAGTTTGAAGTGTGAACTATTTTTATTATTTTTGCAAGGTAAAAGTATCTTTTGATGCAAAATAAAGGAAATAGACTATGGCAGAGCATAATGAATTAGGTGCATGGGGAGAAGACGAGGCGGCTCTTTACCTTGAAGGCGAAGGCTATGTTATCATCGACCGGGACTGGAAGATAGGCAAGAGAGACCTGGATATCCTGGCTCTTTCGCCAGATGGAAAGACCTTGGTGGTGGTAGAGGTGAAGACCCGTTCCGGTGATGATTACCAGCGGCCGGAGGAAGCCGTTGATGGCAGAAAGATGCGCAATCTGGCGATAGCTGCCAATGCTTATGTCAAGGAGCATCAGGTGGATAAGGAACTGCGCTTCGATATCATCGCTGTGGTAGGTGTAGGCCATCAGGTGAAGTGCCTCGAACATCTCAAGGATGCCTTCAATCCGATGCTGATACTGTAATCATGTCATGAGGGGTGTACCTATGTATATAAGTACGGTCTGTACATTATCTATATTAGGAAAAAGATAAAATGGAAAAGAAGATAATAAGATTGAAGGAAGTGGATTCTACCAATCGCTTCCTGAAGGAATTAAGTTCATACGATGAGACTGCACTCACCATTGCCGTGGCTGATTTCCAGACAGCCGGCAGGGGACAGGGCACGCATACCTGGGAGAGCGAGGAGGGCAAGAACCTCCTGTTCAGTATGTTGGCTTGCCCTGTGTGGGTGCCGGTTCGTCAGCAGTTCCTGCTTTCCGAGGTGGGAGCCCTTGCCATCAAGGATGCCCTGGATTCCTATGCTGACGGGTTTACGCTGAAGTGGCCTAACGATGTGTATTGGAACGACAGGAAAATCAGTGGTACGCTGATAGAGACGTCTATCGATTCCAGGGGCATCAAGCGCTGCATCTTCGGCATCGGCATCAATATCAATCAGATGGAGTTCAGGAGCGATGCGCCTAACCCTGTATCTCTGGCTCAGATCCTGGGGCATGAGGTGGATAAGGAAGAGGTGCTGCAGAAGGTGATTGAGGCTTTCTGCAGATACTACGAACTCCTGCGCCGTGCCGACTATATGGATGTGTCGGGCATCTACCATCTTTCGCTCTACCGTCGCAAGGGCTATCATTGGTATGAGGACAAGGATGGCAAGTTCGAGGGAGCCTTCGTTGAGGTTGAGGACGATGGTCATCTTATCCTTCACGACAAGAAGGGAGTGATCCGTTCGTATGCATTCGGCGAAATCAAGTTTCTGATAAATACTTAATCCCTGAAGTAAACATTAAACAATAAACATTTAACAAAATATTTATGGCAAAGTTTAAAAGAATTCTTTTGAAGTTGAGCGGTGAGAGCCTGATGGGCAAGCAGAGCTTCGGTATCGACCCTGAGCGCTTGAGTGATTATGCTAAGCAGATCAAGGAAGTTCACGAGATGGGTGTGCAGATTGGCATCGTTATCGGCGGTGGCAATATCTTCCGTGGATTGAGTGGCAGCCAGAAGGGATTCGACCGTGTGAAGGGCGACCAGATGGGCATGTGTGCTACAGTTATCAATTCTCTTGCTTTGAGTAGTGCGCTCGGAGCTTTGGGCGTCAAGAACAAGGTGCTCACAGCCATCCGCATGGAACCAATCGGTGAGTTCTATACCAAGTGGAAGGCTATCGAGGCTATGGAGGATGGCTATATCTGCATCTTCTCTGCCGGTACAGGCAGTCCTTACTTCACTACTGATACAGGCTCTTCTCTCCGTGGTATCGAGATTGAGGCTGATGTCATGTTGAAGGGTACCCGTGTGGACGGTATCTACACTGCTGATCCGGAGAAGGATCCTACCGCAACCAAGTTCAGCGACATTACATACGATGAGATTTATACAAAGGGCTTGAAGGTTATGGACCTGACAGCTACTACCATGTGTAAGGAGAACAACCTTCCTATCTACGTATTCAATATGGATGTAGTAGGTAACTTGAAGAAGGTGATGGATGGTGAAGAGATTGGTACGCTTGTACACAATTAATTTACTTACCCCTGCAAACGATAAAAGGCTTACTTCCCTGTCTGGGGAGTAAGCCTTTTGTTTTATCTGATTAAATTCTTTATTTCTTTCTCATAAACATGATTCCTGAGAGGAGAACATACATCAGGATGATGATCCACCAGCCCTGCAGGAATCCTCTTGCGCCCTCGTCTGCTACCGAGAGGGCAAGAATTGCCACGGCAAAGCCTGCGAAACCATATTTCACCTCATTGCCCTTGAACGACCACTGCTTGAACTTCAGGGCAAACAATGGCATCTCGCATACCAGCAGGTAGCTGGTGATGAGGATGAGAGCCAGGACCAGATATACTGACCAGCTCAGGTTTGTAAGCCAGGCAGGATTGAATACTACCAGCGAGCCCCAGAACAGGGCATTGGCTGGAGTAGGAACCCCGATGAAAGAGGTGGTCTGGCGCTCATCAAGATTGAACTTGGCCAGTCGCAATGCCGAGAAGGCTGCGATGATGAAGGCTGCATAAGGCAGCCATGGGCGCATCGGCTCCAGAAACTCTGGGTATTCCATCACCTGGAGATGAGAGAATACGATGGTGGCAGGCGCCACGCCGAAGGTTACGTCGTCAGCCAGCGAATCCAGCTCCTTGCCGATAGGTGATGAAACGTGCAGCAGGCGTGCACTCATACCGTCGAAGAAGTCGAAGGTGGCTCCAATGATTATCCACAACAAAGCCATCTCTGGATTTCCACCGAAGGCAAACGATGTAGCAATGCAGCCTGATATCAGGTTGCAGCATGTTATCGTGTTAGGGATATGTTTCTTCATGCTCATTTTTTATTTCAATTTTGCAATGACGGTTTGGTCACCCGTGGTAGACTGTCCCATCTTCACACATACTTCTGTTCCGAGAGGCAGGTAAACATCCACACGTGAACCCAGTTTGATAAAGCCAAGGTGCTCGTCGATATAGCACTCTTCGCCTTCCTTTGCATAAGTTACGATACGGCGCGCTACGGCACCGGCAATCTGACGACACAATACATCTACGCCTTCAGGGGTAGTGATCATGACGTCGGCATGCTCGTTTTCCTCGCTTGCCTTAGGCAGCCAAGCCTTGTGGTAGTTGCCATCCACATGCTTTACGAATTTCACCTTTCCGTCTACCGGGAACCAGTTGGCATGTACGTTCCAAAGGCTCATGAAGATGGAAATCATCAATCGCTTGTCATTAAAATATGGCGCATTATCTACTTCTTCTATTACCACAATCTTGCCATCGGCAGGAGCTACGACGAGCTTCTCAGTATCCTCTACGTTCAGGTAGCGGATAGGGCAGCGATAGAAATTGAGCACGATGCAGTAAACCACACCGAAGACAACCAGGAAAATCCAGAATGGAATTTTGGTGTCAAAAGCTCCCCATAATATCGCCGCAATGGCTACTAACGCTATCGCTCCGCCCACCAGCTGATCGGTGCCTTCGCGATGCAGTCTTATCTTTTTCAGTTTCTTTATTTTTTGTCCCATAAGGTAGGATTAAGTTTTTATTGGTGCAAAGGTACTGTATTTTTGTCGTTTTAGCAAATTTTTTGGGCGTTTCTTTTATGTTTTTCAATTTTTTCTCTTTTTTCTTTTGGAATATCAACTTTTAGCCGTAACTTTGGACTCAAATTTTGAAATTTAGAACGTATAATGGAAGATTTTGTTCATTTACATGTGCATACGCAGTATTCCATCCTCGACGGTCAGTCTAAGATTCCGCATCTCGTTGACAAGGCCATCAAGGACGGCATGAAGGGTATGGCTGTTACCGACCATGGTGTGATGTTCGGTATTAAGGAACTCACGGATTATTGCGCCAAGGTGAACAAGGATCGCAAGAAAGAGGGACTGGAGCCCTTCAAGCCTATCATTGGCTGTGAGATGTACGTGGCCCGCCGAAGAAAGGAAGACCGTGAGAAGGACAAGGGCGATATGAGTGGTTACCACCTCATCGTGCTTGCCAAAAACTATAATGGATACAAGAACCTCATCCAGCTGGTCAGTAATGCCTGGGTGGATGGATACTATATGCGTCCGCGAACCGACCGTGCCGACCTGGAGAAATACCACGAGGATCTGATAGTCTGTTCGGCATGTATTGCCGGTGAGGTTCCGTCTAAGATATTGCATGGCGACATCGAGGGAGCCCGCGAGGCTTGCGAGTGGTATCATAATCTCTTTGGCGACGACTACTATCTGGAGCTTCAGCGCCACGAGGTGAAGGAACCGCTTCCTTTCCTGGCCAACCGCGAGGCTTTCCAGCTGCAGCAGAAGGCCAACAAGGTGCTCATAGAGATGGCTAGGGAATACGGCATCAAGCTCGTATGCACCAACGACTGCCACTTCGAGGACAAGGAGACGGCTGAGGCCCACGACCACCTGCTCTGTATAGCTACCGGCAAGGACCTGGACGATCCTAACCGTATGCGATATTCCAAGCAGGAATGGTTCAAGACCCGTCAGGAGATGAATGACGTCTTCTCGGATATTCCCGAAGCACTGTCTAACACGCTGGAGGTGCTTGACAAGGTGGAAATCTATAGCATCGACCACGGACCAATCATGCCTTTCTTCCCGATTCCGGAGAGTTTCGGTACCGAGGAGCAACTGCGCCAGAAGGTATCAGAGGAAGACCTCTACAAGGAATTCACCAGCGATGAGAACGGCGAGAATCAGCTGCCGCCGGAGGAAGGACAGAAGGTGATTGACCGTCTGGGCGGCTACGACAAGATATACCGCATCAAGTTTGAGGCCGAGTATCTGCGCCATCTTGCCTACGAGGGAGCCAGGCAGCTCTATGGAGATCCGCTGCCGGCGAACGTGGACGAGCATGTGAACTTCGAGCTCCACGTGATGAAGACCATGGGTTTCCCTGGCTACTTCCTTATCGTGAGCGACTTCATCAGGGCGGCTCGTGAGGAACTGGGCGTGATGGTGGGTCCGGGCCGTGGTTCTGCGGCTGGTTCCGTGGTGGCCTATTGCCTGGGCATTACCAAGATTGACCCTTTGAAGTACGACCTCCTGTTTGAGCGTTTCCTGAACCCTGACCGTGTCAACCTGCCTGATATCGATACCGACTTTGATGATGATGGACGAGGCAAGGTCTTGCGCTGGGTAATGGATAAGTACGGTCATGAGAACTGTGCCCACATTATTACATACGGTTCGATGGCAACGAAGAACTCCATCAAGGACGTGGCCCGAGTGGAGAAGCTGCCGCTCGACAAGGCGAATGCGCTCTGCAAGGCGATTCCCGACCGACTGCCTGACGGCGCGAAGATGAATCTTCCCAATGCCATCAAGTATACGCCGGAGCTGAGAGAGGCAGAATACTCCACCGATCCCCGCGAGAGCAATACCATCAAATATGCCAAGATGCTGGAGGGCACCATCCGTGGCACGGGTATCCATGCCTGCGGATTCATCATCTGCCGAGACCCTATCAGCAACTGGGTGCCTGTATCTACTGCCGATGACCCTGATTTTCCGGGACTGAAGACGGCAGTAACCCAATACGACGGTCACGTCATCGAGACCACCGGACTCATCAAGATGGACTTTCTGGGCTTGAAGACCCTCTCCGAGATGAAGGAGGCATGCAAGGTCATCAAGCAGACCACGGGCGACGTGGTAGACCTCGATACCATCCCTATCGATGATGAGCTGACCTATCAGCTCTACCAGCGCGGACAGACCATCGGAACCTTCCAGTTTGAGTCGCCTGGCATGCAGAAGTATCTCCGCGAGCTGAAGCCTACGGTGTTTGAGGACCTCATCGCCATGAATGCCCTCTACCGTCCGGGTCCTATGGACTATATCCCTGACTTCATCGCCCGCAAGAACGGTAAGCAGGCGATTACCTACGATATCCCGTGCATGGAGAAGTATCTGAAGGATACCTACGGCATCACGGTCTATCAGGAGCAGGTGATGCTCCTTTCCCGTCAGCTTGCCAGCTTCACCCGAGGTGAGTCTGATGCCCTCCGTAAGGCGATGGGTAAGAAGAAGAAGGCAATCGTAGATGCAATGAAGCCTAAATTCATCAAGCAGGGACAGGAGAACGGACACGATCCGAAGGTGTTGGAGAAGATATGGAGCGACTGGGAGAAGTTTGCTTCCTACGCCTTCAACAAGTCGCATGCCACCTGCTATTCGTGGGTAGCCTATCAGACGGCTTATCTCAAGGCTCACTATCCAGCCGAATACATGGCAGCGCTGATGACCCGCCGCTTTGCCCAGATTACCGAAATCACCAAGCTGATGGAGGAGTGCCAGTCGATGGATATCAAGACGCTGGGACCTGACGTGAACGAGAGTTACCGTGCCTTCGGTGTGAACGAACATGGCGAAATCCGATTCGGTCTTTCTGCTATCAAGGGTATGGGAGCTCCGGCTGCCGATGCCATCGTGGCAGAAAGGGAGAAGAACGGTCCCTATAAGACCATCTTCGATTTTGCAGAACGTGTAGACTTCTCCTGCGTTAACCGCAAGGCTTTCGAAACCCTGGCGCTGAGTGGCGGTTTCGATAGCTTCGGCATCCGCCGTGAGCAGTTCTTCGGCAAGAACAGCAAGGGCGAGACCTTCCTCGATACCTTGGTGCGCTATGGCCAGCTCTATCAGCGCGAGCAGCAGGAGGCGGCTACATCGCTCTTCGGAGGAACCGAAGCTGTAGAGATAGCCACTCCGCCTATTCCTGAGGTGGAAGGCTGGAGCACCATCGAGCGACTGAACAGGGAGCGCGAGCTGGTGGGCATCTATCTCTCGGCTCACCCGCTGGATGATTATGAGATTATCCTCAACAACCTCTGCAATACCCATTGTGCGGAGCTGGGCGACAAGGTTGCGCTTGCCAAGAAGGAAGACATCGTCTTCGGCGGCATCATCACCGAGGTGAAATCCAAGTTTACCAAGACCGGAAAGCCTTGTGGATTCGTTACCCTCGAAGACTTTGAGGGGTCGGGCGAACTGGCTCTCTTCGGTGAGGACTGGGGCACCTGGCGAGGCGTCATGGTGGAGGGAAGTACCATCTTTGTTACGGCAAAGTGCGTAGCCCGCTATGGCAACAGCAACTATCTCGACTTCAAGATCAGTACGGTGGAATATCTGCAGACCGTGAAGGAGAACAGATTGGAGAAGTTTACGATTTCCATCGACAGCTCTATCGTTGATGATACGCTGGTGAACGACCTCAAGACGCTGGTTGAGAACGATGAGGGCCATGCGCAGCTCTTCATACAGATTCATGACTCTGAGACCAACACCAACTTTACGATGCGTGCACAGGACAGGGCGATAGGAGTGAGCCGGGAACTGATTCAGTTCGTGAACGACAACCCGAAGATGTCTTATCAGATTAACTAGTGAATATACTCAGATAATATCAATCATAAATAAAACAAAAAGTAAAGAAAATGGAAGTAACAATTACAACAGAGAATTTCGAGAGTTACAAGAATGGCGAGTTGCCATTGGTAGTAGATTTGTGGGCTACATGGTGTGGTCCTTGCCGTCAGATTGCTCCTATCGTGTCAGAATTGGCTGAGGAGTTTGATGGTAAAATCGTTGTTGGTAAGTGTGATGTAGAGGAGAATGACGACATCGCTATGGAGTTTGGTGTTCGCAACATCCCTACTATCCTCTTCTTCAAGGGTGGTCAGCTGGTAGACAAGTTCGTTGGTGCTGCATCAAAGGCAACCCTGACTGAGAAGTTCCAGGCTCTCTTGTAAAATCCTGAAAGCGAAATGGTTAAAAGCATCTGGCTGGAGATTTTCCGTCTCTGGTCAGGTGCTTTTTTGTTGGCAGAAGGTGACAAAGTCACTCGTCACTCGTCACTTTTCATTTTTAGTGCATGTTGCATCTTTTGTTTCCTAAGGACCTTATTATTAATAATAGGTGTATTATTTAGGGATTATGATAAATAAATAATAATAATAATATATATAATAAATATAAATATTATTCATCATATATATTTATAATATACATATTGTATTTATCATAATACCTCCATAATAATAAGGATATATAATAATAAGGGGTGTACAATGTGCAAAAAACAAAAAGTGACGAGTGACGAGTGACTTTGTCACTTTTTGCATGCCCGCTGGGTAGCGTTACGAGGGGGCTGTAGCTGCACGGCGAGGGGTGGGCAACTGCATCACGAGGGGTATGAAAATACGTCCCGACGCAGACTGTGCTACGTCGGGACGTACTGAGAACTGCGTCGGGACGTAGTAAAGTCTGCGTCGGGACGTATTTTTCTTACCATTCTACGCTTCTGCTGCCATCCTCCTCGGCGGTGATAGTCACCTTGGTGCAGTCTTCTGGCAGGAGGTCTTCTATCAGCTCCGGCCACTCCAGGAAGCAGAGGTTTCCGCTGTAGAAATAGTCCTCATATCCCATATCGTATACCTCGTCCAGCTTCTTGATGCGATAGAAATCGAAGTGATAGACAGGGTCGCCATTACCAGCGGTATATTCGTTGACGATGGCAAAGGTAGGAGAGGTGATGACATCCTCTACTCCCAACTCTTCGCAGATAGCTTTGACAAATGTTGTTTTTCCGGCACCCATCTTGCCATAGAAGGCAAAGACCTTGCCGTCGCCCATGTTATCCAGAAATTCCCTGGCAGCTACATGGATGTTGTCTAATGAATCAATCTTAATCTTCATATATTTACTTTGAACTTTAAATTTTGAACATTGAACTTTATGATTAGCTTAGGCTGCTGGAGTCTTTGCTTATCTCTTTCTCGGTGTCAGCGTGATGAGCGGAATGAGCATTTCCTCCATCGAGATGCCACCATGCTGGAAGGTGTCCTTGTAGTAAGACACATAATAATTATAGTTGTTCGGATAGGCGAAGAAGGCATCACCGTAGGCGAAGACATACGCAGTGCTCAGATTAGGAGCAGGCAGCTGTGCCTTGTGGGGCTCCTTGATGGTGAATACTTCCTTGGCATTATACGCCAGGTTCTTGCCCAGTTTGTAGCGCAGGTTGGTGTTCGTATTGCGGTCGCCTACAATCTTGATGGGCTTCGATGCGCGGATACTGCCATGGTCGGTGGTGATGATTACCTTGAAATCGCTCTGGGCAAGCCGCTTGAACAGCTCTGCCAGTACCGAGTGGCGCAGCCAGCTCCGGGTGATGCTGCGGTAGGCAGATTCCGTATTCGCCAGCTCCCTTACCATCTTGGATTCGGTTCGTGCATGCGAGAGCATGTCGATGAAGTTGATGACGAGCACATTCAGGTCGTTGCCCTTGCATTCATTGTAATGCTCCAGGAACTTGTCGGCTCCAGCCGAATCGTTCACCTTGTGATAGCTGAAGCTGTAGTGCTTGCGATATCTGTCCAGCTGCGTCTGGATGAGCGGCTTCTCGTTGAGGTTCTTGCCTTCCTCTTCGTCTTCGTCCACCCACAGTTCCGGAAACATTTCGGCTATCTTGTTGGGCATCAGTCCGCTGAAGATGGCATTCCGGGCATACTGGGTGGCTGTGGGCAGGATGCTCATATACATGTCTTCCTCGATGTCGTACATGTCGCCGATGTCTTTCGCCAGCATCTTCCACTGGTCGTAGCGGAAGTTGTCTATCACGATGAGGAACACCTTTTCGCCCTTGTCGAGCATCGGGAAGAGCTTGGTCTTGAAGATGTCCGGACTCATCACGGGTCTGCCTTCCACCACCTTGCCCAGATTCTTCGGGTCTACCCAGTCCATATAGTTCCTGGCGATGTATTTGGCAAAGCCGATGTTCGCCTCCTCCTTCTGCATGGAGAGCATCTCGGTCATTGAACTGTCGGTATCGCTCAGTTCCAGCTCCCATTTCACCAGCCGGCGGTATACTTCCATCCAGTCCTGAAAGTTGCGGCAGTCCATCATCTGCATGGCTATCTGCTGGTAGTCCTGTTGGTATCCGCTCTGCGTTACCTCCGTCACGATGTCCTTCCGGTGTATATTCTTCTTGAGCGACAGAAGAATCTGGTTCGGGTTTACGGGCTTGATGAGATAGTCGGCTATCTTGGAGCCGATAGCCTGGTCCATGATGTTTTCTTCTTCACTTTTTGTACACATCACAACGGGTGTGGCTGGCTGGATGTCCTTGATATGCTGCAAGGTCTCCAGTCCGCTCAGTCCCGGCATCATCTCGTCGAGGAGGATGAGGTCGAAGGTCTGCTGCCTGCATTGGTCGATGGCATCGGCCCCGTTGCTCACCGTCACCACCTCGTATCCTTTCTTTTCCAGAAAGATGATATGGGCTTTGAGAAGCTCTATCTCGTCGTCTACCCAAAGTAATAATCCGTTGCTCATTAATGTATCTTTTTTTTTAAGGTGCTAAAGTACAAAGAATTCTTGAATGGAGAACGATTCTTGCTATTAAAGTATGTTAATAGGGCTGAAAGTGTTGTATTCTTGGGTTAGGATATAATATAAAGACCGGGAATCCGTTATTATTATTCAGTAATGAATAAACGAAAAATAAACGAAGAAAGAAGAAAACAATGCTCAAGATTGTAATGATTATGTTGTGCGGAATAGGTACGGGATATCTGCTTCGCAACAGGAAAATGAGTTTTATTGGCCGGGTTATCACGGCGCTGATATGGGTGCTGCTGTTCCTGCTCGGTATCGAGGTGGGGGCTAACCCGCATATCGTCAATGGTCTGCAGACTCTGGGTCTTGAGGCCATCGTGCTGACGATAGCCGGAAGTCTGGGTAGTGCAATCTTTGCCTGGGCATTGTGGAGATACGTCTGCAGAAAGGAGGCTGGGAAATGAAAGGTAGTCTGATTATCGTGGGTTTCTTCGTGCTGGGCATCATCGTGGGCTTGTGTGATGTGATTCCGTCCAGCTTCCCGGCGAGCGACGTGAGCTATTATGCGCTCTGCTGCCTGATGTTCTGCGTGGGTATCAGCATCGGTTGCGATACCTCTATATTGAAGAGTTTTAGAAAGGTGAACCCCCGGCTGATGATGCTGCCGGTGATGACCATTCTGGGAACTCTTGCCGGATGTGCTGCTGCCTCCCTGGTATTGGGGCATCGCCAGCTCAGCGACTGTCTTGCCATCGGTTCGGGCTTCGGATACTACTCGCTGTCGAGTATCTTCATCACCCAGTATCGTGGTGCAGAACTGGGTACCATCGCCCTTCTTGCCAACATCTGCCGCGAGATTCTCACCCTGCTGTGTGCTCCGCTGCTGGCTAGGTATTTCGGCAAACTGGCACCTATCAGCGTAGGTGGCGCCACCACGATGGATACCACGTTGCCCATCATCACCCGCAGTTCGGGCGAGAGCTTCATTATCGTTTCCATCTTCCATGGTTTCTGTGTGGATTTCTCCGTACCGTTCCTGGTGACATTCTTCTGTTCACTGTAAACGAAACTTGCCCATAGCGCTGTGCTTTGGTTATGCATCAGGCGCTATGGGCAATTCTTTAGAACCCTTCCAGTTCGAAATATTCATCTTCCAGTTCGATGCTTTCTGAAGAGTTGCTGTCATCAAAATAGATGCCGGTATCTTCTTCCTTCTTCTCTTTCTTCTGGTTTGGAATCACGAGGGTTCCGTCGTCTTTCTTTTCCTTCTGGTTTGGAATCACGAGGATTCCGTCGTCTTTCTTTTCCGGAATTTCTTCCTTCTTGCCTTCTACTTCGAGTTCTCCGCCGCTTAGCGGTTCGTCCTGTGGGGTTATTGGAACTGTCAGCGTGTTATCTTCTTGTGATTGTTCCGCTTTGGGCGATTCTTCAGAAGTAGCCTCTTCTGTCGAAGGCTCTTCTTCTGCTGCTGGAGCTGTTTCGGCAGGCTCGAGAAGCAATGGAAGCTTGCTGACAGGGAGAGGGGCGAAATGCTTGCTGTAGAACTTCTCATACTCCTCGTAGGTATGGCTGGTACCCAGGAGCTTCAGGTTCGGCTCGCTGATGACGTAGGCACGTACATTGCCTAGCAGACGCTTGATGGCGGGCTGCTGGTATACGGCGTTGGCGTACTGGCGGGCTTCGTCATAACTGTTGAAACCGCTAATCTGCATGCGATGCAGTCCCTCCAAGTCCTCGATATTGATATCGAAATAGCGTGCCATGTAGGAGGTAAAGTTGTACTTCGCCATCTCGAAGAGCAGCTGGTGCTCGTTGGTCTTGTCCGGATCGTAGGCAAGGAGGAACACGAAGCTGGCATTGCGTTCCGGGCTATATCCCTTCTGCCTGGTGGAATCCCGGTCGTTGAGCTCTATGCTTCTGCGGGTCCATACGTCGTTGAGGTCGAATTTGCCCCCATAGAGTCGTCTGCCGGCATCCACGCCATTGATGATCATACCTGCCATCTCGCTCAGACGGCTGTCGGGATACTTGCTGACCACTTCCTTGAGGTCTGCCAGGCAGCTCTTGATATCGCCGTCGTTCAGCTTGCTGAGGCCGCCGATGAAGAGGAATTTATCACGGTTTGCCCCATCAGGGAAGCGGTTCCGGGATATCTGGGCGTTCCTTTCCACCTTGTCATATTCCCCGTCCCTGAAAGCCTGATAGGTGAGCGTATAGAGAGAATCTTCTATCTGCACACCCCGCTTGGCATTCTCTGCATAGTATGGGTCGGAAAGGAGGGTAGTCCACTGGCTTTCCGGGTATTCTGCCTTCAGTTTCTGCAGATAGGTCTGTGCCATCTCCGGTTTCCGTTCTCTGGAATAGAGCAGATACAGATGGTAGTAGGCGTCATCCAGATGTGCATAGTCTGGATGGTTGTTGACCAGTCTCAACAGGGATTTCCGGCTCAGTGGCAGGTTGTCGAGCTTGTCCTTGAAGATGACTCCGGCATGATACAGACCGTCTTCCAGCAGCTTGTTGCTCTCAGCCAATTGTTCTGGGGTGAACGGAATCTGTGCCAGGTAATACTCGCGTCTGTGCGGATCGTTGACGGCACTGTCTGAAGTCTGCTTGAGTAATTCTTCCTGTTCGGCAGCCTGTGCCAGCGAGTCTCTCTGTTCATCAGTCATCTCTTCAGCTCCGGCAGCGTTGGCAACAACGGTCTTGTTGATGCGCTGCCAGTTGTCCACGTTATCTCGCTTGCCCCAGAGTTTCTGGAATTGCGCCTTTCCCTGGCTTACGGTCAGCGGAGAGTAGAAATACCATTGCCCGTTGGCAGGGGTGTTGGCGCTATTCTCATTGTTTTTCTGCGGGCTGTTGCTGGAGGCGAAGTTGTTGTTGTTGGCAAAGTTGCCGCCGTCCTGCCGGAGGGTTGATTCCGCTTCTTCTTCCGCCTTTCTGTTTCTTTCTTTCTTTTCCTTCTTTTTCAGGGCGTCAATAACCCTGTCGATGGCAGCATTGCGTTCTTTCTCGCTCATCCTGGCAAGTTGCTGCAATGAGTCTTGCAACTGCACAGCATCGGTATAGGGCACCAGTTCATCGAGCACCTTGGATCGGTTGGCGAGTTGCTGGTAGTCCTTTCTGTCCTTATCCAGCAGTCCGATGGCTTCTCCGTAGCATCTGCGTGCATCGGAGAATTTCTCCTTGGTCCAGTACAAATCGCCCAGATGCAGCAGCAAGACGCCTTTTTCTATGCCGTTGCGGGTAGATTTCTGATTGCCTTTCTCGTATGCCGTTATGGCTTGCAGGGTATCTTTCCTGCTGAGGTGTATATTTCCGATGGCATAGTATATCTGGTCCTGATATTCTTTGTTGTTGTCGGAGGCAGCCATTCGTTTCAGCCTGCTGATCATCTTGCCGGCATTGTCTTTCGCCATTACTTCGGTCATGGCAATGCGGGCGTTGAAGGCGAGTTCGTAAGGTGGATTCTGGCGAATCACATGCCTGAAGGCTTTATAGGCTTCTTTCTTGTTGCCGATGGATGCCTGAAGCTGTCCCATCAGATACCATTCGCGTGCTTTCTGCTTGCGGCGCATCTCGTGGCTGATTACTTTCCTGAGGTAAGGAATGGCCTGCTCGGCATTGCCGGTGTGGATATAGTAATCGGCAAAGGTATAATCCCATTCTTTCTGGGCACGCCAGTGGATGGAATCGCGAAGCATGTTGCGAATCACGTCTTCGGCATCGTAATTCCAGTTCTGCTCGATATAGCATTTGGCGAGCCAGGCCCGGGCTTTGCCGTAGATGGCGGGCTGGGTGGCGTAGAGGCGACTCATATAGGAAAAGGTGGCGGCTGCCGACTCGAAATCTCCCTGATAGAACTGCGAACGGCCCATCAGCATCCATGCCTTCCAGAGGAACGGGTTGTATTCCCGGCGACTCAGCCATTCGATGTCTTTGGCTGTCTTGCGGCGGTTTTTGGTCCATTCCGGTCTTCGCTTGATGCTGTGCTGATGGATGGCCTTCTCGCATTTCTCGATGGCGCGGTCGAAGTTGGCCTTGCCGATTTCCCGGCTGTTCTTGTTGCTCACGGTATAGAGCGGAATCTGCTCGGTATAGTTGTCCTTGTTTTCCGTCTCTTTCTCCAGCGAACCATCGATATAGGCGAGTGTACCATTATAATAGGTGTTGTACTTTGCATTAAAGGCGTGCCACCATCTGCTCTGCGCTGTATTCTTCTGCGTAGAGCATCCGGTAAGAATCAGGGCAATCGTCAGGAAGACAAAGCCTAGGGCGTAATGAAAAGTATTCTGTTGTTTCACCTTATTATAATATCTTTATGAATGTCGGAGCATCTTATATCCCTTGGCGAGGGCAAAGAGGATGATGCTGACGAATATGATGGTGGCGCCTGAAGGCACGTTGAGCAGATAGCTGGCATATAATCCCACCAGGCAGTCTATCCATCCCAGCAGGATGCTGACGGCAATCATGTTCCTGTAATTGTTGGTAAAGAGATTGGCGGTCATCTGCGGAATGGTAAGCAGGCTGATGGCGAGTACGATGCCCACCATCTTCAGCGTGGCTACAATGGTCATGGCGATGAGCGTCATCATCAAATATTCTATGGCTGTGACGGGCAGGTGCTGCGACCTGGCAAACGTGCTGTCGAAAGCAATGTTCTGAATGGGGCGCAGCAGGAATGTGAAGAGCAGCGCAACGATGAGGGTGAGACCGCCCAGCAGCCACAAGTCAGCACTATCGATGGCTAGAATGCTGCCAAAGAGGAAGGAGGGAAGATCGGGCATGAATCCGGGTGTAAGGAAACAGCAGATGATGCCCACGCTCATTCCCAATGTCCAGAACATGGCGATGGCAGAGTCTTTGCGCACGTCTTTCTTCCTGGAAATCCATTGTACGCCAAAAGCACTCAGTATGGCAAAAGCCATGGCTGAGAAAATGGGGTTGAGCCCCGCATATACACCGATTCCGATGCCACCGAAAGAGGCATGGGTGATGCCACCGCTGATGAAAACCAGTCGGCGGGTAACTATATAGGTTCCGATGAATCCGCATAGGATGCTGGCTAGGAAAGCTCCTATGAGCGCATTCTGGAAAAATGTATACTGCAGTATATCCATTACTTTGAACTTTGAACTTTGAGCTTTGAACTTTATAATTAGCGAAGCTGCTGAATTTTTAAGTTTGAACTGTAAAATTCTAGCTTAAAAAGTTGATGACTTCATCTTTCAGCTGGTTAGGAAGGTTGATGCCCCGAAGGATGAGGCTTCTGTTCCAGCCGGCTACTTCTTCTGGTTGCATCGTATAGAGCACCTCTGAGAATTCCTCCACCTCTTCGTCGGTATAGGAATCGGCTTCGCGACCAGCAAACCGGTCGAGGTCTTCGTCATCGTAATATTCTATTTCCTTGATGGCAGCTTCCATCATGCAGTCCTGTTCGCATTTAGAGTTTTCCCCATTGCAGGTGTTGCACGATACTCCTTCCTGCAAAGGTTCCTCTTCCTCTCCCTTGCGATGAGAGAAGATACCGAACAGGGCGCTTATCAGGCCTAATACCACCAAGGCTAAAACTAAATATAGCATTTACTATTTACTTTGAACTTTGAACTTTGAGCTTTGAACTTTGAACTTTATGATTAGCAAAGGCTGTTGAATTCTTCACTCTTCACTCTTCACTCTTCACTCTTCACTCTTCATTCTTCACTCTTCACTTATTTCAAACCCTACTTTCTTGAGGTCGTCCCAGTATTGTGGGTAAGACTTGCTCACAACTTCCGGGTTGTTGATTTCTATCTGTGGAAACTTGAAGGCGAGAGGAGCGAAAGCCATAGCCATGCGATGGTCTTCGTAGGTGTCGATAGGAGCGAACGTAGGCTCGCAGGTTTCACCATCCCAGATGAGCGTATTGTCATTCTCATCGCGAATCACATAACCCACCTTCTTCAGTTCCGTCTTCAATGCTTCGATACGGTCGGTTTCCTTGATCTTCAAACTGGCAAGACCAGTAAACTTGAACTTGACACCAAGGGCGCAGCAGGCTACGACGATGGTCTGAGCCAAATCTGGTGAGCCCGTGAAATCATATTCGAATTTCGGCAACAGGCAGCGATTCGCCTTCAAGGTAACAGTGCTCAGGGTATCGCGACTTTCGAATTCACTCTTTACACCCAGCAGACTGAAGATGTATTTCACAACCGAATCGCCCTGCTTGGAGCTGTCCATCAGACCTTCGAGCTTGATGAGGGAATTGGAATTGCTGTTGAGGGCCATCATCTCATACCAGTAAGAAGAGGCGCTCCAGTCGTTTTCTATCTGATAAGGAGTGCTTTTATATGGCTGCGGTTTGACGGTGATGGTATCCATATCAGTCCATTCTGCTTCAGCGCCATATTCCCTCATCGTCCAGAGCGTCAGGTCGATGTATGGTCGGGATGCAATTTCGCCTGTCAGTTTCAGTTCCAGTCCGTTCTTGAGGATAGGACCAATCATGAGGAGGGCTGAGATGTATTGCGAACTGATGTTGCCCACAATTTCCAGATGGCCTCCTTCCAGCGGCTTGCCTTTGATATGGAGTGGGGGATAGCCTTCCTTCTTTTCATAGGTGATGTCTGCGCCCAGATAGCGAAGGGCATCTACCAGAATGCCTATAGGGCGGTTCTGCATGCGCTCGGTACCCGTGATGGTGTGTTCACCTTCTGTAGAAGCCAGGTAAGCAGTCATGAATCGCATGGCAGTACCTGCAGCTTTGATGTTGATGACCTCTGGCATATCCTTGAGGGCTGCAATAATCACCTCTGTATCATCACAGTCGCTCAGGTTGTCGGGCTGGATGTTGCTTCCTGCCATCGCACTGATGACGAGCGCTCTGTTGCTGATACTTTTGGATGCAGGCAAGTTGATGCTTGCGTTGAGTTGGCTTGGAGCCTTGATTGTATATTTCATATTCTATATTCTGCTGTTTGATGATATTGAATCTGTTTATTTGCCATGGAAGGTGCGGGTCTGAATGTCTTTCAGCCTGATGGTTCTTCCCTTGGCCAGGACATTCGGAAGGTCGAATTCTTCTTCTGGCATCTCATTCCATGCTCTTGTGGTGGTTCTTGCCTTCTTCGGACCCGGAATGAGCGGCGAATAGTACAATACCTGTCTTATTCGATAGGCTTGATCTGGAGTGAACCGCATGCTGTAGCAGATGCTGTAATCCATCAGATTGTCTGCCTGCCATTCTTTTCCCTGATTGTTGGAGCGTTTGGCAAGTTGTTTCACCGTGAATGTCGTATCTGGCTTGATCTTTTTGGCTTCTGCCATGTAGCTGACGAGCCATTTGTTATACGCTATTCTGTTGTAGCTAGGTGTATCTTGGCAATAGTCTGAATCATCATCGTCATCAGCCGGCTCTGATTTGTCTTTCTTGTCTGGCTTTTCGGAGAATGTGTGGAAAAGTCCCAGATAATGCCCCAGTTCGTGGGCCAGTGTGGCATTCGGATCTGCTGTGTTATACTGATAATTCTTCTGCTTCTTGTCGGTCGTATATCGGGTACCCTCGTATTTCTTATCCACATAGATGGCATTGAGGGATACGCAGTATGGGAAACTGCTTGGCTTGCTGAGCGGATAATTCTTGCCGTTGGTCAAGCCTTCCAGATCAGGATAACCGGCTACCTTGTAGGGTACATTGCTGATGCCAAGAGTTGTCGACGTTGCATCGGTATTCTTGAAGGTATAGACCATCACATTGATGTAGTCGTTCTGGTTCCAGGAGTATTTGGCGTTCGACTTGCTGCGCATGAACTCTTCACAGTCTAGGGAGTCTTCTGCTATCTTGATGTATTCTACGCCTGGCGTCTTCAGTTTCTTTCCATTGAGGTCGTATTCGGCAAGTTCGAACTGTATATGGAGGTTCTCACTCTCGATGGTGTCGAGACTGATATTATATACATTGCCTTGATATAGCTCGTTGACATTGTCTAGCAGCTCCTTGAGTCGGGCATTGGATATATACTGTTTCGGGTTTTTGCTGTCTTTGTAGAAAACATGGAATATGACGGGGAGATGGTAGATGTAGTCATCTCCCGTAATGATGTCACTATCCCTATCCTGTCCGTTGGCAGTGATGGGTGAATCTCCGATGGTTCCCTCTGAGTCTTTGCAAGACCAAAGCCCAAGTGTGGCCAATATGATGATGAAAATTGCAAAATGTTTCATGCGTGTACCTTATTATATGATATAATTTATGATATATTTTCTGCAAAAGTACAAAATAAAATGAACATAAGCTAGCAAACGGGCGAAAAAGTTTATGTTTCTGATGAAAAAAAAGTTTCTTTTATACGACATGAAATGATAGATGAGTTTACAATATGTAAAGAGATGATGGGTAAAATAGGGTATTATTTCTTGTAACTACTTTCGAAGTGCGTAATTGGAGGTGCAAAAATAACAAATTGTAATTCTGTGAACGTTTTCACGGAAAAAGTAAAACTGAGGTAAAAAATAAAATAAAATTGCGTTAAGAGAATATACAACATTGAGAAATTCATTGTATCTTTGCAGCAGAAAAAAGAAATAAACAACAACAAATTCAATCTAAAAAATTAAGAATATGAAACGAGTTATATTATTCTCATTGATGGCTTTGATGACTGTAGCAGCTTTCGGTCGTAAGCACGTAGAGAATGCAACAGTAGTAGCTGACACTATTTTCTATGCAGAAAATATGAGTAACGTAGCAAGTGCAGAGCAGGCTAGTTATTACAGACTGCTGATGACTACTGGCACAGGCGTCAATAAGAAGGATGTGTTCCAAGACTTCTATATGAATGGTAATCTCCGTGCTGAGGGTGGCTACAGCTTTGTAGACCTCGGTAACGATCGCAATACTATCTTCAATGGTGAGGTTACTACCTACTATAAGAATGGCAAGGAGAAGTGGCATGGCAAGTATGTCAATGGCAAGCGTGAGGGTTACTTCACTCTCCAGCTCCGTGAAGGCGGTGTGGCTGTCGTTCAGTTCAAGAATGGTAAGTCTATTCACGATTACTTCATGGTAACTTACAAGGATGGTACTACAGAGAAGAGAAATCTCTCTGAAATCCAGCAGCTCATGTAAGATTTAAAACCTTGGAAAAGGTTTCTTCATTGGAATTAAAGAAAATCTCTCTTATATAAATTAAAATTTTATGTTGATATGACCAATATGGGGATGGCTTCCGTGAGGAAGGTACATCCCCATCTTTTTTCTGATATGTGCGTAACTGAAAAGGGCTGGCGAAATCTCGCCAGCCCTTCTTTTGCCTTTGTATTTGATATCTGAATCTTTTGTCTGTCTAGGGATATCTGATTAGATGTCTAAATCAACTTCTACAGGACAGTGGTCGCTGCCCATGATTTCTGTATGAATCCTGGCTTCTGTTATTCTGTCTTTGATGCTGTCGGATACCAGGAAGTAGTCGATACGCCAACCTGCGTTCTTCTCACGGGCCTTGAAGCGGTAAGACCACCACGAATAGGTTACTTCTTCCGGATGAAGATAACGGAAACTGTCGGTAAAGCCGTCGTTGAGGAGGATGGTCATCTTTTCTCGTTCCTCGTCGGTGAAACCTGCATTGCGACGGTTGGTCTTCGGATTCTTGATATCGATTTCTTCGTGAGCTACATTCAGGTCACCACAGATTACAACAGGCTTCTTGGCGTCAAGAGCCTTCAGGAACTTGCGGAAATCGTCTTCCCAAGTCATTCGATAATCCAGACGCTTTAATTCTGTCTGAGAGTTTGGGGTATAGCATGTAACGAGATAGAACTGCTCATATTCCAGAGTGATGATGCGGCCTTCGTGGTCGTGTTCTTCCACACCCATACCGTAGCTTACGCTCAAAGGCTTGTGCTTGGTATAGATGGCCGTACCTGAGTATCCTTTCTTTTCTGCATAGTTCCAATAACTCTCGTAGCCTTCAAAGGTCAGATCGAGCTGTCCTTCCTGCATTTTTGTTTCCTGCAGGCAGAAGAAATCAGCATCGAGTGCCTTAAACTGGTTCTCGAAGTCCTTGCCAACGCAAGCGCGCAGGCCATTTACATTCCAGGATATAAACCTTAACATCGTGTTTATTGATTATTTTATAGTGATTAGTGATTACTAATAGACTCTCATGCCAATCAATAATCACTAATAACTAATCATTATAATAATTAGATTCTCTTTGTTTCTCCTCTCAGCAAGCTCATGAACTCCTGGCGGGTGTTCAGGGAATTGAATACGCCACTGTAGTCGCTTGTTGTTGTGATGGAATTCTGCTTCTCCACACCTCTCATCTGCATGCACATGTGCTTGGCTTCAATGACCACCATCACTCCCTGTGGATTCAAAGTCTCTTGGATGCAGTCCTTAATCTGTTGTGTAAGGCGTTCCTGCACCTGCAGACGATGGCTGTAGATATCTACCACACGTGCTATCTTGCTGAGACCGGTAATCTTTCCGTTTGGGATATAGGCTACATGAACCTTTCCGTAGAAAGGCAGGATATGGTGCTCGCACATCGAGAAGAAGTCGATGTCCTTTACAATTACCATCTGGTTGTACTTTTCATCAAACAAGGCATCTGTCAATACCTTATGAGCATCCTGGGTGTAGCCGCGGGTCAATATCTGCATAGCCTTAGCCACACGCATGGGAGTTTTCGCAAGACCTTCACGCTCAGGATCTTCACCCAAGAGTTTCAATACTTCTTTATAGTGTCCTGCGAGTTCGTCTAATCCCTCGCGAAATTCTGTTTCTGGATTCATATCTTATTTACTTTGAACTTTGAGCTTTGAACATTGAACTTTATGATTAGTAAAGCTGTTGAATTCTTCATTCTGCATTCTTCACTTTTTAATACTGCACTGTAATCTGTCCCTTTACGAGGCAGGCTTGCTTGTATCCAAGTGCTTTTACCTTAATCAATACCTTTCGGGCATCGTTAAGGTTGCGGAAGTTGCCCATGCGGCAAATCCATCTTGGTGAGTAGAAATGAACATATACTGGCTGCTCCGGGAATTTCATCTTGAGTGTATTGCCAGTCTGTTCTGCTTTCAGACGGTCGTTGCGTGAATTGCCTCCGGCATAAACCTGTACTCTATATCCTGTAACCTTATAGCTCTTGCGCATCACTTTCTTGCGCATATCCACTACAGGTGTCTCTGTTTCTTCTTTTTTGTTCTCTGCCTTTTGGGCATTGTTCACGCGGGCATTCTCTCGGGTTGCCTCATGATGCTGTGGCTCAGTCTTCTTCAGGGAATCAGGACCCTGCTTGTGCTGAGCTTCAGGCTCTTTTTCTTTTTTCTGTGGGGTAGTCTTAGTCTTGTCGTCTTGTGGAATCACTTGTTTGCCGTTTACCAGTTCATCAATCGCCTTACTTTGGTTCACGGTTACAACACCCTTTCCCGGTTCCTTCTTTTTGAGATGGTCCAGGTAGTTCTGCGCATTAGCTGTGAATGTTGAGCAGAGGATCATAATCAATAATGTGACGAATTGTTTCATGACTATTCCTTTTATGTTTGTCGTCTTGTTTTTTAAACAACACCTTATTTTTAGTTCTCTCTATATATAATAAGGTGTAATGAAGAATGAAGGGATGCGCTTCACGAAGAAGGCATCCCTTCGGGAAATGTAATATCCTTATGAGATTACTTCTTCCAAGCGTCGATGATACCCTTGAAATCAGCAGCCTTCAAAGAAGCACCACCGATCAAACCACCGTCGATGTTTGGCTTAGCGAAGAGCTCAGGAGCGTTGCTAGCCTTGCAGCTACCACCGTAGAGGATTGATGTATCCTCAGCAGCCTCGTTGCCATACTTCTCTGCTACGATAGAGCGGATGTATGCCAACATCTCCTCAGCCTGGTCAGAAGTAGCAGTCTTACCTGTACCGATAGCCCAGATTGGCTCGTAAGCAAGGATGATGTTCTTCCAAGCGTCAGCGCTCAAGTGGAATACTGAACCTTCCAACTCAGCCTTTACTACCTCGTTCTGCTTCTCAGCCTCACGCTCCTCGAGAGTCTCACCGCAGCAGAAGATAACCTTCAAACCGTTAGCCAAAGCCAACTCTACCTTCTCCTTCAAGATCTCTGCAGTCTCGCCATAGTACTGACGACGCTCTGAGTGACCGAGGATAACATACTGAGCACCTGTGCTCTTTACCATCTCAGCTGAAACCTCACCTGTGAAAGCACCCTTAGCCTTGTCTGCGCAGTTCTCAGCACCAAGACCTACTACCTTTGAATCCAAAACCTGAGCTACAGAAGCCAAGTGGATGAATGGAGTACAGATGATTACGTCACAGTTTGGCTTGTCAGCTACCAATGCCTCGTTGATCTCCTTAGCGAGAGCAACACCGTCCTGCAGGTTCATGTTCATTTTCCAGTTACCTGCTACAATTTTCTTTCTCATTTTTCTTTTCTTTTTAAAAGTTGATAATATTCTGTTTGAATTCTCTTTCTTTCTAATCCATGCGCCCCAAGCCCAGAGCCTGTCGGCGATGGTGAGTAATACCAATGGTATGACGAACCATGAAACCATGCCTGCTATCTTCTTGGCTGCACTTACTTCCGGCATCTTGCCTATCTCTGTCTGCTCCAGCGGCTTGCCTGCTATCTCTGTCATATTTGGGAGATCATTGTGGCTCCATTTCTGGATAATGGTTCCGTCTTTCAGCAAGAGCAGACCCGGATTGCTGCGGATCACAGTCTTCAGCGTGGTCTCGTCAGTGAGATAGAACGGATACTCTGCGCCTGTGATGTCTTGCCAGTGCTTGATACCTTTTTCGGTACTTGCCGTAAGGCAGATGAACTTGTAGCCATGATCATTGGCGTATTCATAGATCTCATCGATGTTCCCAAAGTTGGCATCATCGGCAAATTCCAGATGGGGCGAAACCAAGATGAAGGTGTATCCCTTACGATGGATCACCTCTTGGGTGATGTCTAGCCCCGTCTGAGTGTCTTCGATACTGAAATCGTGGATAGGAGGCACATATCCCTCTTCTGTCTGTACCGTCTTACTGTCGATGAATGTCCAGGTAGAGTCTGGGTAGTTGTCTATCGTGAACTCCTTTCGCTCTCCGTTCTTTTCCAGAATGAAGGTCGTGTCAAACTTAGGCTGTTTGGCTCCCTTTGGTATTTCCATCCCTTTAGCGATGTTGGCACCGATATGATATGGGCGGAAGTCGAATTGTGGAAGTGTCCACAGACTCCATAAGCTTACGCAGATAGAGAAGATGAACGTATAATTGATTACGATCCATTGAGTCGGCTTTGATATCAGTCGTTTCATTTCGAACGGCTTTCTCCACAATAAGAGAGCTATCGCCAGGAGGATGATGTTCTTGATGAAAGTCTCTGTATTCGATAGGATAATGGCATCACCGAAGCATCCGCAGTCTTTTACAGGGTCTGCGATGACTATCCATAAAGTAATCAGCGTCATCACGCTCATGATGAACAGAGTAATCCGGCTGACCTGCCTCCTATGGATGGCAAACAGCAGGAAAATACCGATGGCAAACTCTATCATTCCTAGCAGAACCGACATGCCAAGTGTACTCCATGAGGGGAATATCCAGTCAATATGCAGTGCTTTCAGATAGTCGGTTATCTTGTATTGCGTACCCAATGGGTCCATTCCCTTCACGAATCCTGAGAATATGAAGGTTGTCGCCATGAGCAATCGCCCGATATTCACCGCAATCTTGGTTAAGATATGAGTAGCCTTATTCTCCATTTGAATTATTCATTTACCCTTATTCGCTCATCTTGATGGCTCCAAACACGGCATAGTTGATGATGTCCATATAGTTGGCATCAATGCCTTCTGACACGAGCGTGGCACCAGCGATATCTTCTATTTCCTTTACGCGCTGAATCTTGGTAAGGATGAAATCGGTATAGCTGCTGACTCTCATCGAACGCCAAGCCTCGTCATAGTCATGGTTCTTCCTGAGCATCAGTTCCAATGCTTCCTGTGCATGGAGGTCATATAACTTCATTGCCTCTTCTGGCGTCATGTCTACTTCATCCACGAATGGTTTTTCCAGCTGGATGAGTCCCACAATACCATAATTAATAAGGGCGATGAATTCCGGACGTATGCCTTCGCCAACCAAAGATTCTTTCTTGATTTCGAGCGAGCGGATACGCTTAGCCTTGATATAGAGCTGGTCTGTCAGAGAAGAAGGGCGCAAGATTCTCCAAGAGGCTCCATAATCATGAAGCTTCTTCTCAAATAATGTCCTGCATTCACTCATGACATTCTTAAACTGCTGTTCTGTTTTCAATAAATCTGCCATAATAATTTCGAAATTCGGTGCAAATTTACGCATTTATTATGAAATAGCCAAATAATTATTTTGTATTTTACATAATTTGCAGTAACTTTGGATAAGTTACGCTGCATTCGGAAGAAAAAATAAATCGCAATTTATTTTGTTTTTCGCTCATTTTGCAGTAACTTTGGATAAGTTACGCGGCATCTCAACAATAAAAACAAAAAAAATCTTTTTTTATTTTGTATTGTCTTCGATTTGCAGTAACTTTGCACCCCGAAAGAAAAAAGAGTATGAGAAATTTGACCAATGCCGAACTGGCACAAATACTGGATAAGGATATATTTCATAAGATTTCAGAGGTAGCGGATTCGTTGGCTGTGGAATGTTATGTGGTTGGTGGATATGTGCGTGATTTGTTCTTGGAGCGACCTTCCAATGATATAGATGTCGTTGTGGTGGGTAGTGGTATTGAGGTAGCTTCTGCCTTGAAAACATTGCTCGGAAAGAATGCATATCTCTCTGTGTTCCGGAATTTCGGAACTGCTCAGGTGAAGTATCATGATATGGAAGTGGAGTTTGTGGGAGCCCGTAAGGAGAGCTATAACCATGATTCCAGAAAGCCTATTGTAGAAGATGGAACTCTGGAGGATGATCAGAACCGCCGGGATTTCACTATCAATGCACTGGCTATCTGCTTGAATAAAAAGCGATTCGGTGAACTTGTAGATCCGTTCGATGGCGTTTATGATATGGAAGATGGTATTATTGCCACTCCTCTCGACCCAGATATTACCTTCTCTGATGACCCGCTCCGTATGATGCGTTGTGTACGTTTTGCCACTCAGCTCAATTTCCAGATAGAAGATGAGACCTATGATGCTCTCTCCCGTAATGCCGAGCGCCTGAAGATTATCAGTGCCGAGCGCATCTGTGACGAGATGAACAAGATTATGCTCTCTAAGCATCCTAGCAGTGGATTTTATTATTTGAAGGATACAGGTCTGCTTGACCTCATCCTGCCGGAACTGGTAGTGATGGATAAGGTGGAAACACGGAACGGCAGAGCGCATAAGAACAATTATGACCATACGATGGAGGTGCTTGAGAATGTATGCAAGCATTCTGATAATCTCTGGCTTCGTTGGGCGGCACTCTTCCATGATATCGGCAAACCGAAAAGCAAGCGATGGGATAACAGCATCGGTTGGACCTTCCATAGCCATAATATCATAGGCGCCAAGATGATTCCGAACATCTTCCGCCGTATGAAACTGCCGATGGATGCAAAGATGAAGTATGTACAGAAGCTGGTGGAACTCCACATGCGTCCGATTGTGATTGCTGATGAAGAGGTGACGGATAGCGCCGTTCGCCGTCTGTTGAATGATGCAGGCGATGATATCAACGACCTGATGACCCTCTGCGAAGCAGATATAACCAGCAAGAACCAGGTTCGCAAGCAGCGTTTCCTGGATAATTTCAAGATGGTGCGCGAGAAACTTGTTGATTTGCAGGAGCGTGATTATAAGCGTTTGCTCCAGCCATGTATCGATGGCAACGAAATTATGGAGATGTTCCACCTTACTCCATGTCGCGAGGTTGGTACCTTGAAGCAGTATCTTAAGGATGCTGTACTGGACAATAAAGTGGCTAACGAGCGGGAACCATTGATGGAGCTTTTGATGAAGAAGGCACAGGAGATGGGACTTGTAAGTGCAGAAAACTTAAAATAGAGAATAATTTTTGTTAAATAACGGCTCCATGCGAGCCGTTATTCGTTTATTATTAGTAATTTTGCAGCGCCTTTAAAACTTAGAGGCGTTTCTTAGTTTTCGCCGGAGGGCGGAAAAGCGTTGTAACTTAAGGAAGTAAAAAGATTAAATAATAAATTATAATATAAAATAGGTATGAAAATTAAAAGCGTTTTGTTTGTTGCAGCAGTTTGTGTTCTTGCTGCGTTGACATCATGTGGTGGAAGTAAGAAGGGCGGTCTGCCTGACTTCAGCGACGATGAGTTCGCTGTGGCTACTATCGGTACTTCCAGCGCCGCATTGCAGACTACCTATCCTGCTACCATCAAGGGTATCCAGGATGTAGAGGTACGTCCTAAGGTTTCTGGTTTTATCACTAAGGTTTTTGTACACGAGGGACAGACTGTATCAGCAGGTCAGGCTTTATTCTCTATTGATAGCGAGACCTATCAGGCTGCTGTCCGTTCTGCTGCTGCCGCTGTAAATACAGCTAAGGCACAGGCAAATACAGCTAAGTTGACTTATCAGAACAACAAGAAGTTGTATGATAGCAAGATTATCGGTGAATATGAACTTTCTACAGCAGCTAACAGCTATGCAACCGCTAAGGCTCAGGTAGCTCAGGCACAGGCAGCATTGGCTTCAGCCCGCGAGCAGTTGGCTTGGTGTACCGTTACCAGCCCTTCTGCAGGTGTTGTAGGTAGCCTTCCTTTCAAGGTTGGTGCTTTGGTAAGCGCTTCTGGTCAGGCTCTGACAACCGTTTCCAACATCAGCACCATGGAGGTATTCTTCTCACTCTCTGAGTCTCAGATTCTGAACATGTCTAAGACCAATGGTAGCATTCAGGCAGCCATTGCTGCGTTCCCAGCTGTTAAGTTGCAGTTGGCTGATGGTACTATCTATAATCATCCGGGTAAGGTGGTTAAGATGAGTGGTGTCATCGATGCTACTTCCGGTTCTATCTCTCTCATCGCTCACTTCGCTAACCCTGAGAAGTTGCTGAAGAGTGGTGGTGCAGGTTCTATCGTGGTTCCTAACGATCATAACAGTGCTATCGTCATCCCTCAGGAGGCTTGCTCTCAGGTTCAGGATAAGATCTTCGTTTATATCGTAACCAAGGATAACAAGGTGAAGTATTCTGAGATCAAGGTAAATCCACAGGATGATGGTAAGAACTATATCGTAACTTCTGGTCTTCATGTTGGCGATCGCATCGTGCTGAAGGGTATCACCAAGTTGACCGATGGTCAGCAGATTAAGCCTATCACTCTGGAGCGTTACAATCAGAAGATTGCTGAGGCTGCCAAGTTGAGTGAGTCTCAGGATAACGCTCATGCCTTCGCTACTGCTATGGGCGGAAAGAAGTAATATAATGTATAATTAATAATGTATAATGAATAATTAATAGGCCTTGAGGCAATTATTAATTGTTAATTATTAATTCTTAATTAAAATAAGATTATGTCATTTACAAACTTTATAAAGCGCCCGGTACTTTCGACGGTGGTTTCCATCTTCTTCGTCTTGCTGGGTATTATCGGCTTGGTATCGCTGCCTATCGAGCAGTATCCGAATATCGCGCCGCCTACCATCACGGTAACTGCTACCTATACGGGTGCAGATGCCCAGACGGTGTTGAACTCTGTCGTTGCTCCGCTGGAGGAGAGTATCAACGGTGTGGAGAACATGACTTATATGACCTCTTCTGCGTCTAACTCTGGTTTTGCTCAGATCACCGTTTACTTCAAGCAGGGTTCTGACCCTGATATGGCTGCGGTCAACGTACAGAACCGTGTGTCTCAGGCGCAGTCTCTGTTGCCTGCCGAGGTTACCAAGGTGGGTGTCACTGTAACCAAACGCCAGAGTTCCAACGTCATCATGTTCGCTCTGACTACAGACGATGGCCGTTACGACGACCAGTTTGTTACCAACTACGCCCTGATCAACGTCATTCCTCAGTTGAAGCGTATCAATGGTGTGGGTGATGTGCAGAGCCCTTCTACCCGTAACTACTCTATGCGTATCTGGTTGAAGCCAGAGAAGATGAAGGAGTTCGGACTGGTTCCTTCTGATATTTCTCAGGCTTTGGCAGAGCAGAATATCGAGGCTGCCCCTGGTAGCTTTGGTGAGAGCTCTGATATGCAGTATGAATATACCTTGCGTTACAAGGGTCGTTTGAAGACTCCATTGGAGTATGAGAACATCCTCATCAAGAGCAATACTTCCGGTCAGACTCTCCGTCTGGGCGAAATTGCCAAGGTTGAGTTGGGTGGTTTGCAGTATAACGTAAACCTGCTCAATGATGGTCAGCCTGCCGTGATGGGTATGGTTCAGCAGATTGCCGGTTCCAACGCTACCCAGATTGCCAGCGACGTAAAGAAGACGTTGGATGAACTGGAGAAGAGTTATCCTCCAGGGTTGAAGAATGTCATCCTGATGGATGTTACCGAGTTCTTGTTCGCATCTATTGAGGAGGTTATCTTCACCTTGATCATCACCCTGGTACTGGTGTTCATCGTAGTGTATATCTTCTTGCAGGACTTCCGCTCTACGCTGATTCCTATGATTGCCGTACCTGTGGCTCTGGTCGGTACGTTCCTCTTCCTCTGGATCTTCGGATTCTCCATCAACCTGCTTACGCTGTCAGCCCTGCTGCTGGCGATTGCGATTGTGGTCGATGATGCCATTGTGGTGGTCGAGGCGGTTCACGCCAAGCTCGACCAGGGTTACAAGAGTGCCCTTACTGCATCTATCGATGCGATGAACGAAATTTCCAGCGCCATCATCTCTATTACATTGGTGATGTCTGCCGTGTTCGTTCCTGTATCATTCATCGGTGGTACTTCCGGTTACTTCTACCGTGAGTTCGGTGTAACCATGGCTGTATCTATCGTTATTTCGGCTATCAATGCGTTGACGCTGTCTCCTGCACTCTGTGCCGTGTTGCTGAAGCCACACGAGGAGGGTCACGAGAAGAAGATGTCTTTCGTAGACCGTTTCCACGCAGGATTCAACTATCAGTTTGAGAAGATTACCAATAAGTATAAGGGTGGTGTCAAGTGGGTTATCAATCATGGCATCATCGCTGGTAGCCTCGTGGCTGTCAGTATCGTAGGTCTGGTTGCCCTGATGGGTACTACCAAGACGGGTCTGGTGCCTGATGAGGATACCGGTACTATCTTCGCTTGTATCTCTACAGCTCCTGGTACTTCGCAGGAACGTACTGCAGAGGTGGTAAAGCAGGTAGATAAGATGCTGGCTAGCAACCCAGCCATCGCAACCCGTAACGCCATCATGGGTTATAGCTTTATCGGTGGTGACGGTTCTAACCAGGGTACCATCATCGTGAAGCTGAAGCCATTCGAGGAGCGTCCGGGTGGATTCTTCCACCGTATCAAGGAGGCTTGTACAGGTGGCGGTATCGAGGCGCTGTTTGTCAACCCAATGGAATACACTTCTGTGTTGGGTATGATCTACAAGCAGACTGCTGCCATCAAGGATGCACAGGTTCTTGCCTTCGCTCCACCTATGATTTCCGGTTTCTCTGTACAGAATGGTATCACCATGACCATGCAGGATAAGACCGGTGGTGACTTGAACAAGTTCTATGATAATGTGAAGAAGTTCCTGGCTGAGTTGAACAAGCGTCCTGAGATTCAGACCGCTCAGACTCAGTACAACCCTAACTATCCTCAGTATATGGTAGATGTAGATGTTGCCAAGACCAAGCAGGCTGGTATCTCTCCATCTTCAGTATTGTCTGTCATGCAGGGTTACCTCGGTGGTCTCTACGCATCTAACTTCAATGCCTACGGTAAGCTCTACCGTGTCATGATTCAGGCTGGACCTGAGAGTCGTATGCGTCCAGACGATCTGAGCAAGATTTATGTACGTTGTGCTGATGGCACCATGTCTCCTGTAAGCGAGTTCGTGAACTTGAAGAAGGTTTATGGTCCGTCTAACATCACACGTTTCAACCTGTTTACCTCTATGGATGTATCTGTAACTCCTAACAGCGGTTACTCTACCGGTGACGGTATGAAGGCGATTGCTGAGGTTGCCAAGGAGACATTGCCAGAGGGTTACGGCTATGAGTACTCTGGTTTGACCCGTTCTGAGGCTGAATCCAGCAACTCTACAGGTTTGATCTTCGCACTCTGTATCGTATTCGTTTACCTCATCTTGAGTGCCCAGTACGAGAGTTACATCTTGCCATTGTCTGTAGTATTGTCTATCCCATTCGGTTTGGCAGGTTCGTTCATCTTCACCAACCTCTTCGGTCACTCTAACGATATCTACATGCAGATTTCGTTGATTATGTTGATCGGTCTGTTGGCTAAGAATGCCATCCTTATCGTACAGTTCGCCCTCGAGCGTCGTCGTACGGGTATGGCCATCAAGTACTCAGCTATCCTGGGTGCCGGTGCCCGTCTCCGTCCTATCCTGATGACCTCTCTGGCGATGGTTATCGGTCTGTTGCCTCTGATGTTCGCATCTGGTGTAGGTAAGAATGGTAACCAGACTTTGGGTGCTGCCGCCGTAGGTGGTATGTTGATTGGTACTCTCTGTCAGATCTTCGTGGTTCCTGCTCTCTTCGCAGTCTTCCAGTGGTTGCAGGAGAAGTTGACCCCAATGAAGTTCGAGGATGAGTTGAACGAGGAGGTAGCTGCCGAGTTGGAGCAGTATGCCAACGCAGCTCACCACAAGAAGGGTATCGAGAAGAAGTAATAACGCAATGTAACTTCAAAGGAAACAATGAAAAAGAATTTAAATATCATCATATTGGGTCTCGCAGCGCTCTCTCTGAGCAGCTGCAAGACTCTCTACGGAAAGTATGAGCGTCCGGATGTGAAGACCAGCGGTATCGTTCGCGATGTAGCTTCTGATACAGATACATTGGCTGTAAAGGATACTACTACCTTCGCCAACATTCCTTGGCGCAGTGTCTTTACCGACCCTCAGCTCCAGTCAATCATTGAGAAGGGATTGAACAACAATGTCAACCTCCTCAATGCGGCTTTGAACGTGAAGATGGCAGAGGAGCAGTTGAAGTGTGCTAAGTTGGCATTCGTGCCTGCCTTGTCTTTCACTCCTCAGGGAACTATCGCTTCCTGGGATGGTAACGCTGCTACCAAGACTTACACGATGCCTGTTACAGCCAGCTGGATGGTAGACCTCTTCGGCAACCTGCTCTCTCAGAAGCGTGGTGCCCAGATGGCGCTGCTCCAGTTGCAGGATTATCAGGTATCTGTCAAGACCAACCTCATCGCCAACATCGCCAACATGTATTATACTCTGTTGATGCTCGACAAGCAGGTGGAGTTGGTTAACAATATGGAAGGATTGACCAAGAATACTTGGGAGACGATGCAGAAGATGCACGATCTCAGATTGGGTTACCGTACACCAGCCATCCAGTCAGCTGAGTCTAACTACTATTCTGTGTTGACCCAGAAGACCGATCTGTTGCGCCAGATTCGTGAGACAGAGAACTCTCTGAGTCTGCTCATCGGCGACCAGGCACATAGCATCGCCCGTGGCAAGTTGGATAACCAGAGTCTTCCATCTAATTTCTCAACCGGTGTAGGCATCCAGTTGCTCAACAACCGTGCTGATGTCCACGCAGCCGAGATGAATCTTGCCCAGTGCTTCTATGGTGTAGAGACCGCCCGCAGCAAGTTCTATCCATCTATCACCATTTCCGGTACAGGTGCCTTCACCAATTCAGGTGGTGCAGGTATCGTGAACCCAGGTAAGTGGTTGCTCTCAGCTGTAGGTTCTCTTACCCAGCCAATCTTCCAGAACGGCCGTATCATAGCTGGTTTGAAGGTGGCTAAGATGCAGTATGAGCAGGCTTACAACACCTGGCAGAATACTGTGCTGAAGGCTGGTAGCGAGGTGAGCAATGCGCTTGTTCTCTACAACTACTCTGATGAGAAGAGCAAGATAGAGCAGAAGCGAATAGAAGTACTCGAGAAGAATGTAGAATCTACCAAGGAATTGATGGGTATTGCAGGCAGCTCTTACCTTGAAATCATCCAGGCACAGTCTTCACTCCTCAACGTACAGCTTTCTAAGGTAGCTGATGACTTCAACAAGATGCAGGCAGTAGTAAATCTCTACTATGCATTGGGTGGAGGAGCTAAGTAGTTTATAGTTAATAATTAATAGTTTATAGTTATGGCTAGTATAATAAGTCCAAAGGCAGAGGTTTCTCCAAAGGCTAAGATTGGAGACAACTGCAAGATCTATCCATTCGCCTATATCGAGGACGATGTGGTCATCGGCGACAACTGTATCATCTATCCCTTCGCGAGCATCATGAACGGTACTCGCATGGGTAATAATAATAAGGTGTTCCAGGCAGCCGTTATCGCTGCCCTCCCACAGGATTTCAACTTTACCGGTGAGGAGAGTGAGGTAGTGATTGGCGACAACAATACCATCCGTGAGAACGTGGTTATCAACCGTGGTACTCACAAGGGTGGCAAGACCGTTCTGGGCAACAACAACTTCCTGATGGAAGGTGCCCATATCTCTCACGATACCGTAATCGGCAACGGTTGCGTATTCGGTTATGGTACCAAGATTGCAGGCGACTGCGTGATTGGTAACGGTGTCATCTACTCAACATCTGTAGTAGAGAACGCCAAGACTAGAGTAGGCGACTTGGCGATGATTCAGGCAGGTACTACCTTCTCTAAGGATATTCCTCCTTATATCATTGCCGGTGGAAAGCCTGTGAAGTATGCAGGTCCTAACACCATCATCATGGAAGCTGCTGAGGTTACCGAGAAGGTTCACAAGCACATTGCGAATGCCTACCGATTGGTATTCCATGGCCAGACATCCCTCTTCGATGCCATCAACCAGATCAAGGATCAGGTGCCAGATGGCCCGGAGATTCAGAACATCATCCAGTTCCTGGAGAGTTCAGAGAAGGGTGTCATCACCAAGTTGTAAGATTTGTTAGGGATTAGCAAGTCCCATAAAAGCAAATAGATTAAATTAAGTAAAAGTTCAAGTCATACCTATTTGAATTTTACTCTGTATAGGAAGGGCTGGCCGTGAGGTCGGCCCTTTTTCTCGTTTCTGTTATTCTTATTTTTCCGAATAAATGTAAATAAATGCAATTTTATTTTGTTATCTCTTCGTTTATATGTACCTTTGCAGACAATTTGGGTAATTACGCCCTTTTCAGTCAGAAATAAATAGAATTGATAATGAGAAAGAAACAATATAAACCTCGCAATCATCGTGGATTGCAGGTTGTTACTTTATGCATCAGCACCGCCATGGTGCTCGTTTTGTTGGGTTTGGTCATCTTCTCTGTCCTCATGGGGCGGAACCTCTCGTCGTATGTGAAGGAGAACCTGGTGGTACAGGTGATGCTGGAGCAGGATATGACCAATCCGGAAGGTTTGCAGATGTGTAAACGCTTGAATGCCCGTCCTTACGTAAAGGATTTGACTTATATTACGAAAGAACAGGCGTTGAAGGAATCTACTAAGGAATTGGGTACCAATCCTAGTGAGTTTGCCGGTGTAAACCCATTCCAGCCTTCTATTGAAATTACGACTCAGGCAGATTATGCCAATAATGATTCCCTGACATGGATTGCCAAGGAATTGAAGGCTTATCCGCGTGTAACTGAGGTCAGTTATCAGCATGATTTGATAGAGCAGGTCAACAATACGCTCGCTAAGATTAGTATTGGTTTGTTGATTGTGGCAGTCTTGCTTACTTTCATATCCTTCTCATTAATCAACAATACGGTACGCTTAGGTATTTATGCCCGTCGATTCTCTATTCATACGATGAAACTGGTCGGCGCTTCATGGGGCTTTATCCGTAAGCCATTCCTGAAAAGAGCGATGGTGATAGGCGTGGTGGCAGCTTTGCTGGCAGATGGATTCCTGGGAGGCTGTCTTTATGCCTGGTCATTGCATGAGCCTGAGTTGCTCAACGTGTTGGGTTGGCAGGAACTGGCTATAACTGGTGGCTCTGTGTTCCTCTTCGGTATCATCATCACGGCTTTGTGCGCAAGCATCTCTGTAAATAAGTTCCTGAAGATGAAGGCAGGAGATTTGTATAAGATTTAAACATTACACATTAAACATTATATATAATGGATAAGAAGAATTTAGCATTTGACAAGATGAACTTCATCTTGTTGGCAATTGGCATGGCAATTGTCATCATCGGTTTCCTCCTGATGAGCGGCGCTGGCTCTAACGAGCACTCTTTCGATGCTGATATCTTCAGTACTCGCCGTATTGTAGTGGCACCAACCGTTACCCTGATTGGTTTCCTCTCAATCATCTATGCGGTTATTCGCAAGCCGAAAGACAATTAAGAGTTTATAGTTAATATACATATTTTAATTAGATGGATTTTATTCAGACTATCATTATCTCTATCGTAGAGGGATTGACCGAGTTCTTGCCTGTATCCAGTACGGGCCACATGATTATAGCAGAAAATCTGCTGGGTGTAGATATCCAGGATAAGTTTGTCAACGCCTTTACTGTCATCATCCAGTTTGGCGCCATCCTTTCTGTCATTTGTCTGTATTGGAAGAGATTCTTCTATCCAGAGGCTGTGAAGACCGGTGAGAAGACCTATTTGAAGGCGATGTTCGATTTCTATGCCCGTCTGGTTGTAGGTACCGTGCCTGCCGTGGTATTGGGTCTTGCCTTCAATGATTTCATCGAGTCAAACCTTGGCAATGTACAGCTGGTGGGCTGGATGCTTGTCATCGGCGGTATTTTCATGCTCTTCTGCGATAAGATATTCAATAAAGGCAGCGAACAGACCAAGCTTACTTACAAGCGTGCCCTGATTATCGGTTTCATCCAGTGTATAGCGATGATTCCTGGTGTATCGCGCTCCATGTCAACCATCGTAGGTGGTATGTCCCAGCGTCTTACCCGCAAGGCAGCAGCCGAGTTCTCATTCTTCCTGGCAGTGCCAACCATGTTTGGCGCCACCTGTCTCGAGGTTTATAAGCTCATCAGCCATGGCGGCGGCTCATTGCTCACCCAGGGCAACAACCTGTTCACATTGATATTAGGCTCAGTGGTAGCATTCATCGTTGCCATTCTCGCCATCAAGTTTTTCATCAATTATGTCACCAAGTACGGTTTTGCAGCTTTCGGCTGGTACCGTATCGTAGTAGGACTTATCATTATCATCTGCGGCCTTTGCGGTGTAGATATGCAGATGGTTGACTAAACATAAACTATGGATTTCAGAAAAGGAGAAATTATTGCCATCGACAAGCCTTATCGCATGTCGAGTTTCGGAGCCTTGGCGCATGTTCGCTATCTGCTCAGCAAGAAGCTCGGCTTTAAGGTGAAGATAGGACATGCCGGTACGCTCGATCCCCTTGCCACTGGCGTGTTGGTGCTCTGTACAGGAAAATGTACCAAGCAGATAGAAGAGTTGCAGACCCATACCAAGGAATATACTGCCACCTTGCAGCTTGGTGCTACTACGGCTAGCTATGATAAGGAGCACAGCGTGAATCATACTTTCCCTACCAAGCACATCACCCGTGAACTGGTAGAGGAAACACTCAAGCAGTTTGTGGGCGAAATCCAGCAGGTACCACCTACCTACAGTGCCGTGAAGGTGAATGGTGATCGCTCTTATGCCCTTCGTCGTGCGGGAGAAGACGTGCAGTTGAAGCCAAAGACCGTACGTGTGGACGAGATTGAACTCACCGACTACAACGATGAGGAGAAGACGGCGAGCATCCGTGTTGTTTGTGGTAAGGGAACCTACATCCGTTCTCTGGCACGTGACATTGGTCGTGCTTTGGATAGCGGTGCATTCCTTACAGCCCTTCGCCGTACCAAGGCAGGAAGTTTTGCCGTTGAGAACTGTATCGACTTCGATCATTTCCAGGAATGGTTGGATGCCCAAACTTTAGAAGACAGCATCCAGGCTGCAAAGTAAGTGTTGTCTTTTGAGAATAATAAAATAGAAATTAGTAATCATTTAGAAAGGAGAAAAATATATAACATGAAACTATCACAATTCAATTTCAAGTTGCCAAAAGAGCAGGTGGCACTTTATCCACATAAAGCAAGACGTGTGGTTAAGACTGCAAGTGGAGAACGTGTATTCGAGGTGACTCGCCGTGACGAGTCTCGTCTCATGGTGCTCCATAAGAAGTCAGAAACTATCGAAATGTATAAGAAGGATGAGGATGGCAAGGATATGGTGGATGCCGACGGCAATCCAGTATACTTGCAGTTCAAGGATATTGTCAACTACTTTACCGAGGGTGATACCTTCGTATTCAATGACACCAAGGTTTTCCCAGCCCGTCTTTATGGTACCAAGGAGAAGACTGATGCCAAGATTGAGGTGTTCCTGCTCCGTGAATTGAATCCGGAGATGCGTCTTTGGGATGTACTCGTAGAGCCTGCCCGCAAGATTCGTATTGGCAACAAGTTGTTCTTTGACGATGTGAACGAAATGGTAGCTGAGGTTATCGATAATACCACCAGCCGTGGTCGTACCCTTCGTTTCCTCTATGATGAAGAAGGTAAGCATGATGTTTTCAAGAAGTCTCTCTTTGCATTGGGTGAGGCTCCATTGCCACGTTATGTGATTGATAACCGTGAGGTTCATCACGCTACAGAGGAAGATATGGACGATTTCCAGTGCGTATTTGCAGAGAAGGAAGGTGCTGTAACTGCTCCTGCTACTGGTCTCCACTTCTCCAGAGAGTTGATGAAGCGTATGGAGATTGATGGCATCAACAAGGCTTTCATTACTTTGCATTGCGGACTTGGCAACTTCCACGAGATTGAGGTGGAGGATCTTACCAAGCACAAGATGGATTCTGAGCAGATGATTATCACCAAGGATGCATGTGAATTGGTGAATAACACCAAGTTGTCAGGTCACCATGTCTGTGCCATTGGAACAAGTGTGCTCAAGGCTACAGAGACAGCTGTGGGTACAGATGGTATGATGAAGGCATTTGATGGCTGGACCAACAAGTTTATCTTCCCTCCATACGATTTCGGATTGGCAGACTCTATGGTAGCCAATTTCTATCAGCCTGAGTCTACACTCCTGATGAATACTGCTGCCTTTGGCGGTTACGACATGGTTATGGAGTGCTATAAGAAGGCAGTGAAGAATGGTTATATGTTCGGTTGTTACGGCGATTCATTGTTGATTCTTCCGGATTAATTGCGAAATAAACGCTTTTTGTGTATAATTAAGTCGTTGATGTACAGGTCTTAGACTGAGTTATCCACAGTTTTTGCAAAAGTGTGAATAAGTATGTATAAAGTATATTTAGGTCTCGGAACGAATTTGGGCAATAGAAAGCACAACATTCGTGAGGCAATAGATAAAATAGGAGAGCAGATTGGTGTGGTCAAGCGCCAGTCTGCTCTTTACGAAACTGAGCCTTGGGGCTATTCATCGCCAAATTATTACATCAATGCCTGTGTGTTGGTGCTGACGGAGATGGCTCCTCGCCAGGTATTGGAAGCCACTCAGAAGATAGAGCGAGAGATGGGGCGTACGATGAAATCGGTGGATGGAGAGTATTTCGACCGTATCATCGACATCGACATCCTGCTCATTGATGATTTGAAAATCGATGAGCCTGATTTCAAGGTTCCTCATCCGTTGATGGAGGAGCGTGACTTCGTGATGAAGCCCTTGAAGGAAATATTATAAAGAATGAGAAACAAAAAAATCCCATCGTTCTTGCGAGCGATGGGATTTTTAATTCTGTTAAGCAATGTGTCTGCTTGCGCTGATTACTTACGAAGACCGAGGGCCTTGATGATAGCACGATAGCGATTGATGTCGCGATCATACAAGTAATCGAGCAATGCACGACGCTTTCCTACAAGCTGTGTCAACGCACGTGTTGTAGTATAATCTTTACGGTTCTTCTTAACATGTTCCGTCAAATGAGCAATACGGTATGAGAACAATGCTATCTGGCTCTCAGCTGAACCAGTATCAGAGTTAGACTTTCCGTACTTGCTAAAGATCTCTTCTTTTTTTGCTTTGTCTAAATACATAGCTGTAAAAACTTAATTTAATAAAATATGAATATGTTTAATTTTCTGCATCTTAAGACCTTCCTCACGGCGGTTTCATTAAAAATGCGGTGCAAAGATACAACTTTTTGCCGAATTATGCAAACTTTTCGGGATTTTTTTGTAATTTTGCACCCAAATTTAAGTATTTAAGGTAAAAATTAAAATGCAAGACATTAGAAACATTGCAGTTATTGCACACGTTGACCATGGTAAGACTACATTGGTCGACAAGATGATGCTCGCCGGCAAGCTGTTCCGCGACGGCCAGGATAACAGCGGCGAAGTGCTCGATTCCAACGACTTGGAGCGCGAGCGTGGTATAACCATTCTCTCAAAGAATGTATCTATCAATTGGAAAGGTACTAAGATTAATATCCTCGATACTCCTGGACACTCTGACTTCGGTGGTGAGGTTGAGCGCGTGCTCAACATGGCAGACGGATGCCTCCTCCTCGTCGATGCTTTCGAGGGTCCGATGCCTCAGACCCGTTTCGTGCTCCAGAAGGCATTGCAGCTCGGACTGAAGCCTATCGTCGTTGTTAATAAGGTAGATAAGCCTAACTGTCGCCCTGAAGAGGTGTACGAGATGGTGTTCGACCTGATGTGCGACCTCGATGCTACTGAGGATCAGCTTGACTTTACTGTAGTTTACGGTTCTGCCAAGAATGGCTGGATGAGCGATGACTACAACAAGCCAACAGACAACATCGATTATCTGCTCGACAAGATTGTGGAGATTATCCCTGCTCCTAAGCAGCTGGAGGGTACTCCTCAGCTCTTGATCACATCTCTTGATTATAGCTCTTACACCGGTCGTATCGCCGTAGGTCGTGTACACCGTGGTACTTTGAAGGATGGCATGAACATCACTATCTGCCATCGTGACGGTACCCAGGAGAAGACTAAGATCAAGGAACTCCATACCTTCGAGGGTATGGGTCATAAGAAGACAGACCATGTGGATTCTGGCGACATCTGTGCCGTTGTCGGTTTGGAGAAGTTCGAGATTGGTGATACCATCTGCGACTACGAGAACCCAGAACCACTTCCTCCAATCGCTGTTGATGAGCCTACCATGAGTATGCTCTTCACCATCAACGATTCTCCTTTCTTCGGTAAGGAGGGTAAGTTCTGTACATCTCGTCATATCCAGGAGCGCTTGAACAAGGAGTTGGAGAAGAACCTGGCTCTTCGTGTTCAGCCTTACGAGGACACCACCGATAAGTGGATTGTTTCGGGCCGTGGTGTGCTCCATCTCTCTGTGCTCATCGAGACCATGCGTCGTGAGGGCTATGAGCTTCAGGTAGGTCAGCCACAGGTTATCTACAAGGAGATTGATGGCGTGAAGTGTGAGCCTATCGAGGAGTTGACCATCAACGTTCCTGAGGAGTTCGCTTCTAAGATGATTGATATGGTTACCCGTCGTAAGGGTGATATGACCTCTATGTTGAACATGGGCGACCGTGTGGATATCGAGTTCGATATTCCTTCACGTGGTATCATCGGTCTTCGTACCAATGTGCTCACTGCTTCTCAGGGTGAGGCTATCATGGCCCACCGTTTCAAGGAGTATCAGCCATACAAGGGCGAGATTACCCGCCGTTCTAACGGTAGCATGATTGCGCTGGAGACAGGTACTGCCTATGCTTACGCTATTGATAAGCTGCAGGATCGCGGTAAGTTCTTCATCGACCCAGGTGAGGAGGTTTACGGCGGCGAGGTTGTTGGTGAGCATGTTCACGAAAACGACCTGGTGGTTAATGTAACCAAGGCAAAGCAGCTGACCAACGTGCGTGCTTCCGGTTCTGATGATAAGGCTCGCGTGATTCCAAAGACCGTGATGAGCCTTGAGGAGTGTCTGGAGTATATCCGCGAGGATGAGTACGTAGAGGTAACTCCTAAGAGTATGCGTATGCGCAAGGTGATTCTCGATCACTTGGAGCGCAAGCGTAGTAATAAGGATTAAGCTATAGCTTATATATAAATGGATCCGTGAGAATTCCCCTCTTGCCGATTGCTTTGGGCAGTCTGCTTGCAGGGGATTCTTTTTTAATGTATGCGTATGTGGTTGTGGAAATTCTTTAGAAAGTTTTCTTTGCCCTGTTCCCTGGTATTGGGAGCCGTGGGCTATCTGATTTTCGCCAATGTTCCTTTCCTGGAACCTTTGGGCGATGCGGTGGGACCGAAGCTGGTGGATATGATGCCGGTGGTGCTCTTTGCCTTGCTCTATGTTACCTTCTGTAAGATTGAGATCAAGGAGATGAAACCGAAGGCTTGGCATTTTATCCTGCAGCTCATCCGAACCAGTCTGGCACTGATGATGGTGGTGCTTATCTTCGAATTCGGAGATAATTATGAAACCAAGCTGGTGCTCGAAGGTGCTTTCATCTGTTTTATCTGTCCTACGGCGGCTGCCGTGGCTGTGGTGACGGAGAAGTTGGGTGGAAGCATCGGCTCGTTGACAACTTATACGGTGATAGCCAATGTCTTTACGATGGTTATCATTCCTAGTCTTTTCCCGATGGTGGAGAAGGGGGCAGATGTTTCCTTTCTTTTCATGAGTGCGATGGTGTTCAGAAACGTAACCACGGTACTGGTGGTTCCTTTACTTCTGGCTTTGCTGAGCCGCAAGTTTCTGCCTAAATGGGTGGATAAGGTGAAGAGCGTGAAGGATTTGGGCTTCTATATGTGGTGCTTCAACCTTACTATCCTGATGGGAGAGACGGTTCGCAATATCCTCCATGCCGAGGTTTCGGGATGGATTCTTGCCTTGCTGCTCTTTGTTCCGCTCTTTGTCTGTCTCATCCAGTTTGCCATCGGTAAGGCGGTGGGCAGACATTATGATGCGAGTATCAGTGCCGGTCAGGCTCTTGGACAGAAGAATACCATTGTGGGTATCTGGCTAACCCTTACTTTCCTCAATCCGCTTGCTGCCGTAGCACCGGGTGCTTATGTGGTTTGGCAGAACTTGGTGAATGGCTGGCAACTGTGGTATAAGGAGAAATACGGAAAACTGAAATGGTAGGACGCTAAGTTATAATGATGCGGTAATACTGTGAATTATAGAAATCGGACTGAGTAATATTATATTCGTACTGGGTAATATTATATTCTGCCCGTACTTTGGCAGAATATAATACGATGTTTCTGAATGTGCCTCGGCATGGCAATTTATTGCCCCCTTCTAGGGCAATAAATTGCCGTACCGAGATATTTTTTTATATCTCGGGATGAAAAATAGAGAGTAGGGCGTAGTATACTGAAAAGCAGTATATCGGGTGTTTAAGAGCCAGCTTCGATTTTACTCTTCACTCTTCACATTTTATAGGTAACCTACTGTGCTACTGTGGGTTGAGTGGGTGAAGAGTTGATGGGCACTCTTCACCACTCTTCACCACTCTTCACTTTAGTGGGAAAATGGCTTCTATTGAGGCTTGTCTTTGCCATCTATTGAGGCTTGTCTTTGCCATCTATTGAGGCTTGCTTCAGCCATCTATTAAGGCTCGCTTTAAGTCTCATTTGCTTCTGGAATAAGCCTTTTTCCAATTTGGTTTAAGCCTTCTTTGAATTTGGTTTAAGCCTTAGATAAAGTTTACGTGGGGCTTTGTTAAAGTTTACTTGAGTCTTATTCCGATTCCAGGAGACTCTGAAAGCCCTTTCTGAGCTGCTCAAAATCACTTGGTGTGAAGAGCGGTGAAGAGTTGTGAAGAGATAAAACAACTCTTCACCCTTCCAACTTGCAGTAACACAGAAGGTTATATGCAAAATGTGAAGAGTGAAGAGTAAAAACGTATTTGGGTTGTATTCCTTGTTTATTTGCTTGTCGAGATAAATATGCACTCGATGGTTACGTTGCCATCCATCCATTTGGCTGGAATGGTATAGGTGCCATCCTTGGCAATATCTGTCTTCTTGAGCGATTCTATCTGGTCACCATGGGTAATGGTGAAGTCACCGTAGGTGAATCCTGGAGCAGGAACCATCTTTACCTTGAATGGCTTGCCGTATGCCACCTTGTGGTTGTTGAGGGTGGTTCCATCTGCTGCGGTCACCATACCATTGCGGTTAGCCTCGGTTACAGAAACAAACTCGCTGTGAGCCTTCTTCTTGGCTGTACCTTCACTCTTCAGCAAGGTGATGCGGGGAGCGTTAGTCAGGTGGATATTGATGTCGTCAATATATACTACTTCATCCTGCTTCATCTCGTGAGGTGATTCTGCATGAGGAACCACTACCAGGCTATAGATGTCTACACCTTCTGCACTCTTGATAGGGAAAACGGCATCAGCCCACTGTCCTGCAGGAACAGGAGTGGTTGACTTGATCCAGAACTGCTCCACTTCGTTAGACTGTCCGGCTCTGTCTCTTCTCTTTCCGAGTCCTACCAGCATCACTCTGCCTTCCATCGGACGGTTGATAAGTACATGGACTACTTTTCCTGAAGGCCCCAGTGCTATAGGTTTCTTCAGATCTATTCTTGCACCGAAGATGTTGGATGCCAGGCGTGAACGCTGGAAGGCAAGTACCTTCTTGTTGGGATTGTTGGTGAGGTCAGGATTATCCACAACCTCGCAGTTGCCCGCCAGTTCTCCTGTGCGGAATGGGGAATGCTCCCATCTGTCGTAAACTCCCACGGATTTGTAATCCTGGGTGTCGAACTTAATTTCTTGTCCCATTGCAGCCAATGGTAACAAACACAATGCTATGAGTAATTTCTTCATATTCTTAGTGTAGAGTCAAAGTTTAAAATACTTTTATGGAATGTAACAATGGGCAAGCCTTGCTGTCGTCGATGACAACCTTCAGGCCTTTCACCTGATAACCCTTGCCGTAGCTGTCGGATGTGCTGCCGTTCAACGGGATGATGCGCTTGTATCCGATGGTTGTGGTGGTGCACTTCTCTGCGATAGGTTTCCATGTCTTTCCGTCTTCAGAGATTTCGATATGGAACTTTCTTACTCGCTGACCCTTGCGGATGTACTCCATCATATCCACATAGCGAACGGTCTGAGGCTTGTCCCAGTTGAAGGTGATGGTAGCCTGCTTCACGCCATCATCAGTAGCCCAATAGGTATTCTTGTTGTTATCGGTCAGGTTCTTGGCTGCATAGTTGCGGTTGGCACCAGCCTTTCGGGTGTTGCTTACAGTAACCTTTGCCTTCTTTGCCTGGTCCTTGCCCAGACGGGTACGAATCATGTTGCCCATATCCTTGAGGACGCGAACGTCGATCTCTGGCAACAGACCACTCTTGTCTGGAGGGCAGTTGAGAATCAAGGTAGCATTTCTACCTACAGTCTCCAGATACATCTGGAAGAGTCGCTCTACAGAGAGAGGCTTCTCGCCCTCGTGCCAGAACCATCCCTTGTCAGTAAGTTTGGCATCGCTCTCTCCCGGGTCCCACTGCCATCCGTCTTCGGTACCATACATACCGTTGCTTTCAGGAGCATAACCTCTTTCGTCGGTGAGCCAGTTTGTTTCGCCAGCCCATCCTGCCTCGTTACCAATCCATCTTGACTCAGCGCCCACACCCCAGAGGATGATGTCTGGGCAAACCTTGTGGATGGAATCTCTGAGGTTAGGAATGTCATAATAGGTAGAACGGTCTACATTGACGGTGGTATTGCGTCCGCCGTAGTATCCGTCGCCACCGTTGGCACCGTCGAACCACATTTCGAACTGGTCTTTACCATACTGAGCCAATTCAGCGCACTGGCGGAGGAAAACGTCGTTGACATATTTCTCTGTGCCGTAGTATTTGCTGTTTCTGTCCCATGGAGAAACATAGAAACCATACTTCATTCCCAAGCTTCGGGCAGCCTTGGCGAAGTCACGGGGGATATTGGTAGTCTTGCCATTCTCATTGCCGGCATTGACGATGGAATGGTCAGTAGTAGATGTAGGCCAGAGGCAGAAACCGTCATGATGCTTGACTACAGCGATACCGCCCTTCATGCCAGCAGCCTTTACAGCCTTGAGCCATTGAGTAGGGTTAGGCTTCTTGGTAGGAGCAAAAAGGGTTACGTCTTCACTTCCCAAGCCCCATTCTCTGTTGGTATAGGTGTTCATTCCGTAATGGAAGAAGGCATAGAATTCTGTCTCCTGCCATTTCATCTGGCGATCGCTAGGAACAGGGAACACAGCTGTAGGCTCGTTGTCCGGATTAGGCAACGACTGCTGCTTTACTTGGAATACACTCTGAGAGTGGCCAGCCATGGTAGACATGATGAAGGTCACTCCAAACAAAACTTTTTTGATGTTCATGGTTGTTGTATTAAAATCGATACACTTTATTCTTGCCATAAAAAGAAGTTGATAATTGTTAGTTATTGTCGTTATTGGTGATTGTCGTTAATATATAAATCTTATGCAAAGATATGAGTTTTCGGAAAAGTTGCAAAACTTTTCAGGTTAATTAAATATAAACGCCCGCAATTTGTGGTTGCGGGCGTTCATATATGATTAATCCTGTGTAGGATAAATCAAGTTAGCTTCTGTGATACAGTTGAGCACCTCTTCGAGATATTTCTTCGATTCGTACTTAGCCATAGGCAGGTCGTGGAGCAGATAGTTGCCGCAATCCTTGGCTGCCTGTCCAGGAATTTCGCCTTCGAAATCTGCAATGAACTGGAAAGTACGCTTCATCAGTTCTACGATGTCCTTGCTCTCCAGATCGCCCTTGATGAGGAGGTAGTTGCCGGTAAGGCATCCCATTGGTCCCCAATAGATGATGCGGTCCTTCCACTCCTCGTCGTTACGCAGGTAAGTGGCAGCCAGGTGCTCGATGGTATGGATGGCGCCGTTGTGGAGACAAGGCTCCTGGTTAGGCACCTTCATGCGGATATCGAAAGTGGTGATTACTTCTCCGCCTACCTCGTCCTTGCGGCTTACGTAGATGCCGCGGAGCAACTTGTTATGATTGATTGTGAAACTTGGAATCTTATTCATATAGTTTATAATTTACAATTTATAGTTTACAGACTTTCGAGAAAAGCCTTGGTGACATTGAATGAGCCTTCTGCCATCTTAGCCCAGAAGTCGAAGTACTGCTGTGCTTTGGTATCCTTCAGAGGAACATCGCTGATGATGCGGAAGGAGATGAAAGGAGTCTTGTAGATGTGGCAGGTCTGGGCAATGGAGCAGCTCTCCATATCTACAGCCATGGCATGAGGGAAGTGCTCCAGGATAGAGCGCATCTTCTCTTTGCTGTCTACAAACCATTCACCGCTAACAATCTGTCCGGCATGAATCTTCGGATGCTGGTTGTCGGGCAGTTCATTGATGGCAAGTGCTTTCTCCACATACTCCTTTGGAGTCTTGAAGGTGGCTGGCATACCGAGAATCTGTCCAAACTCGCATTCATCACCGCAGTAAGCATCGTGATATACACAGTCGGTAGCTACCACTACTTCGGTTACGTTGAGGTTGATGTCAGCGCCTCCAGCCACACCCGAAGAGATAACGAGGTCTGGGTGATAGTTGTCAATCATTTCCACCGCTCCGATGGCGCTGTTCACCTTTCCGATGCCGCACTGCTGCATCACCACCTCGTTTTCGCCGATTTTTCCGATGACGAAGTCCTTATGATTCTTTCGCTCTGTCTGCGATTCTGTCAATAATGTCTTGAGCTGCGTGAACTCCTTGTCCATCGCAACGATAATTCCTATTCTCATACTGATTTATTTCAAATTTGGGTGCAAAGTTACAAAATAAATCCCATAAAAGAACAATTCCCCACCTATATTTTATAATAGGCAGGGAAATGTATATCAAGTTTTAACTACAAAACGTATGGTTGTTTTCTTCTGTTAGAAATTTACGCCAAAATTGAGCATGACGGCTCTGTTGCGTGCCTTGTCAAATGTATCGTGGCAGATGTTGGCAAGACCGAGGTCGTAGGTGAGGTCGGCATAGAACATGTCGTAGCCGATACCGCAACCGATGCGGAGACCGCCATCCAGGCGACGGAAGTTGTCGCTTCGGAATGAACTCTGAGCCTCGCGCTCAGCAAAGTTCTTGATCTTGCCACCCACGCCTGCAGCAAAATATCCACCGGCAAATGGCTCAATGGTTAAGTCATCATCTATCTCATACTTGTATTTTACTACTACCGGAATCTCCAGATAGTTGAGGTCGTAGGTCATCTTCTTGCCTCCGCCTAAGGATTTCTTTCCACCTTTTTCTATATAATAGAGACCAGTCTCCAGATAGAGTGGGTCAGAATAGGTAAGCGGGAAGCCGGCTACAACACCTACGTTGAGACCTGTCTGCCAGTCGCCACCATCGAGACGGCTGTCGTCAGAAGTGACGTATGAGAATCCCGGTCCGATGCGGATGCCGTAATAGGTATCGACGCCCTTATTGTTGAATCCATAGTCGAGATGCCCCGTCTTCTGGTTATAATATTTACTGTGCTTGTAATTCTGTGCAGTAGATGGGATGACTGCCATCAGCATCGCCATCATGATAAATACGATTTTTTTCATAATCTTACTCATTTTATGTTTATGGGTGCAAAGGTATGACTTATCGGCAGATAAACCAAGATAGTTTCCCTAAAAGTTAGGGGGAAACCCCTATTGTGACTTTTCTTCGATAAAAAAAGTAAAAAGTTTCTTCTTTTATTTTGTAGTGTCTTCGATTTGTGCTAACTTTGTCCCCAAAATTATAAACGTTTATAGAAAATATGAAATTTTTGAAGAAGTATCTACTGGATATTCTGGTAGTAATTGTTTTTGCGGTAATCTCCTTCGCCTACTTCATGCCAGCTGACATGGACGGACGAATCCTGTTCCGTCATGACTCTGCGGCAAGCAAGGGACTGGGACATGAGAAGGAACTTTACCAGCAGCAGACTGGCGAGACTACTCGCTGGACCAACTCTGTATTCGGCGGAATGCCAACTTATCAGATGTCGCCTTCGTATGGCAGTACCAAGGTGCTCGACCAGGTAACTAAGGCTTATCACCTGTGGCTGCCAGATTATGTATGGTATGTATTCGTATATCTTCTTGGCTTCTACATCATGTTGCGTGCTTTCGATTTCCGACAATCGCTGGCGGCATTGGGTAGTATCATCTGGGCATTCTCGTCCTACTTCTTTATCATTATCGCAGCTGGTCATATCTGGAAGGTATGGGCACTGGCTTATCTGCCTCCTATGATTGCGGGAGTGGTGCTGGCTTATCGCGGCAAGTATCTGAAAGGCTTGCTCCTGACAGCCATCTTCTCGGCTTTCGAGGTGAATGCCAACCACGTGCAGATGACTTATTACTATCTCTTCATCATCCTCTTCATGGTGATTGCCTTCCTGGTTGAAGCCATCCAGAAGAAGCAGCTGGCTCGTTTTGGAAAGGCTACAGCGGTATGCGCTGTGGGTGCCCTCATCGGTATCTCGCTCAACCTGTCCAACCTTTATCATACCTGGCAGTATGGCCAGGAAACCATGCGCGGAAAGAGTGAACTGGTAAAGAAAAACTCTGATAATCAGACCAGTAGCGGTCTGGATAGAGACTATATCACTCAGTGGAGTTATGGTATTGACGAGACTTGGACGCTCCTGGTTCCAGATGCCAAGGGCGGTGCTTCCGTGCCTCTTGCCCAAAACGAGAAGGCAATGGAGAAGGCAGACCCTAACTTTGTTCAGATTTATCAGCAGTTGGGTCAGTACTGGGGTAATCAGCCTGGTACCAGCGGTCCGGTATATGTTGGAGCATTCGTATGTATGCTCTTTATCCTTGGGCTGTTTATCGTAAAGGGTCCAATGAAGTGGGCTTTGCTCGCTGCCACCATTCTGAGCATCCTGCTCGCATGGGGTAGAAACTTCATGCCGTTCACCAATTTCTTCCTGGATTATATTCCGATGTATGCCAAGTTCCGAACGGTGGCTTCCATCCTCGTTATCGCCGAGTTTACCATTCCGCTGCTGGCGATGATGGCACTGAAGAAGATTGTGGATGAACCGGAAGTGCTGACTTCTAAAATTAAATATGTATACGCCAGCTTTGGCCTGACTGCAGGTTTCTGCTTGCTCTTTGCCATCATGCCGAGCGTATTCTTCCCTGATTTCGTCTCAGCCCAGGAGACTCAGGCGTTGCAGCAGTTGCCTGCTGAATATCAGGGTCCTATTATCAGCAATCTGGTAGAGATTCGCAAGGGTATCTTTACTTCTGATTGCTGGCGTTCGTTCTGGATTATCGTTATCGGTTCAGCCTTCCTGCTGCTTTATAAGATGAAGAAGCTCGGTGCAGAATTCATGATTGCCGGTATCGCCGTGCTCTGTCTCGTGGACATGTGGATGGTGAACAAGCGTTATCTCTATGACGATATGTTCGTGGACAAGGTAGAGCGTGATGCTCCTCAGCAGATGACAGAGACCGACAAGATCATCTGTCGCGACAAGGCTCTCGACTATCGTGTGCTCAATCTCGCATCGAATACCTTCAATGAGAACGAGACTTCTTATTATCATAAGAGTATCGGTGGATATCATCCAGCTAAGTTGCGCCGTTATCAGGAGATGATTGATGCTCATATCGCTCCTGAGATGCAGAAGACAATGAAGGCTGTGGCTGAGACTGGCGGTGATATGACCAAGGTGAATGGCGATAGTATCTTCCCCGTATTGAATATGCTGAATGCTAAGTACTTCATCATGCCTTTGCAGGGCGGTCAGACTGTTCCTGTTCAGAATCCATACGCCTACGGCAATGCCTGGTTTGTTGACGAGGTGAAGTATGTGAACAATGCCAACGAGGAAATCGAGGGCGTGGGCAAGGTGAACCTCCGTCATGTAGCCGTGGCTGATGCCAAGTTCAAGGAGCAGCTGAATCAGAGTGTAAAGCAGGATGATACTTCGGTTGTGAAGATGACTGCCTATAAGCCAAACAACTTGACTTACGAGGTGAAATCGAGCAAGGGTGGTGTTATCGTATTCTCTGAAATCTACTATCCGGGTTGGTCTGCTACCGTAGATGGAGAGCCTGTAGAACTCGGTAGAGTAGACTATATTCTCCGTGCGCTCAATGTGAAACCGGGTAACCATAAGGTGGTACTCGACTTCCATCCACAGTCGCTCAAAAATACAGAGACTGTAGCATACGTAGGTTATGGCGTTCTTGTACTCCTTATTATAATAGGTATAGGAGTGGAAGTCAAGAAACGCAAGAAGAATACTGAAGTAGTTAAGGAATAAAGGAGTAGAAGAGATGCTGTTTCGGACAGAAATCGATATTCCTAAGGCTGACTTTGAGATACAGCCGGCAGAGCAAATGCTCTTTGTGGGCAGTTGCTTTGCCGATAATCTGGGTCGCCGATTCCTGGAGAATCGCTTCCGGGCTACGGTGAATCCTTTCGGAGTGATGTATAATCCGGCTAGTATTCTTCATACGGTGAAGAAAAGCCTGGAGGTTAATCCGCGGGTTGCGGTCTTTACGCTGGGGACAAACCATGTGTATATATTGAAGGAGACGGGCGAAATAGTGGACAACTGCCAGAAACGCCCACAGCGTCTCTTCGAAGAAAGGGAACTGAGCGTGGATGAATGTGCGGACTATCTGCAAAAGGCGATAGATTTGCTGAAAGCAGAAAGAAAGGAAACTTCATCTGCCGACGGTGACTTGAAGGTTATCATTACGGTGAGTCCTATCCGATATGCCAAGTATGGCTATCACGGAAGTCAACTTTCCAAGGCTACGCTTCTGTTGGCTGCCGATAAGCTGGTAAAGGCGAATCCGGGAGTGGTGAGCTATTTCCCGGCATACGAAATCATGAACGATGAACTTCGTGATTATCGCTTCTACAAGGAAGACATGCTGCATCCGAGCGACCAGGCTGTGGAGTATATCTGGGAGAAATTCCGGACGGTTTACTTCGGAAAAGCAGCCGAGCAGTTTCTGGAAGACTGGAGACCCATCCGGGAAGCGCTCGGACACAGACCCTTCAATCCTGATAGCGAGGAACACAAAAAGTTTATCGCCAGAACGGAAGAAAGGAAAAGAGAATTTGAGGAGAAGTATCTTCTCTTATAAAATATAGAATCATTAAAGTATTAAGACAATGACATATACTATTGAAAAGGTAACCACACTGATAGGTGCGCGTCGCTATGGAGACAATGATACCAACATCGGTTTTATCCTGACCGATAGTCGTTCACTTTGTTTCCCAGAGGAAACTCTATTCTTTGCGCTCAAGTCGGAGCGTAATGATGGTCACAACTACATACCTGAGCTGTATCGCAGAGGTGTGAAAAACTTTGTGGTGACCGATGTTCCTAAGGGATATGCTTCTGATTATCCGGAGGCAAACTTCCTGAAGGTTGTCAATACGCTGGAGGCTTTGCAGCGTCTGGCTGAGCGTCATCGTGATGAATTCAATATCCCTATCGTGGGGATTACGGGTTCCAACGGCAAGACCATGGTCAAGGAGTGGCTCTATCAGCTGCTCTCACCAAGTATGTTCGTTACCCGCAGTCCTAGAAGTTACAATTCCCAGATAGGTGTGCCATTGTCTGTCTGGTTAATGAACGAACAGACTCAGGTGGGCGTGTTCGAGGCTGGTATCAGTCAGCCAGGTGAGATGCTTGCCCTCCGCGACATCATCCAGCCTACCATCGCTGTATTGACCAATGTGGGAGCTGCCCATCAGGAGAACTTCTCTTCCCTGGAGGAGAAGTGCCGTGAGAAGCTCATCCTCTTCCATGATGCTGATACCGTGGTTTATGATGGCGATGATGAGGTGATTACCAAGGTGGTGGCAGAATATCCTGATTATAAAGGTGAAAAACTCTTCTGGTCGCTCAAGAATCCTGAGGCTCCTTTCTTTGTCAAGAGCATCGAGAAGCAGCAGAGCGTGAGCGTCATCACCTATATATATAAAGGTGAGGTGGATAGTTTCTCCATCCCATTCATCGATGATGCTTCTATCCAGAACTCTATCATCAGCGCTGTGGTGGCTTCTAAGCTCGGAGTCTCTGCTGAGGATATTGATAAGCGTATGGCGAAACTCGAGCCTGTGGCTATGAGACTGGAAGTGAAGGTGGGACAGCACGGATGTACTCTTATCAACGACAGTTACAACAGCGACATCAATTCGCTTGACATTGCTCTCGACTTCATGAATCGTCGTCCGGATCATCGTGGACGCCGTCATACCTTGATATTGAGCGATATCTATCAGAGCGGCCAGACTCCGGAGGAGCTATATAAAGAAGTGAGCGATCTCGCCCGCAAGCGTGGAGTTGTGAAATTCATCGGTATTGGTCCTGAACTCTGCAAGCAGCATGATATTATTCAGATTTCAGAAAAGTTCTTCTTCCAGGATGTAGAGGAATTCATAGCCAGCGAGGTCTTTGCTTCCTTGCGTGATGAGGTCATTCTGCTGAAGGGCGCTCGCCAGTTTGGTTTTGACCAATTGACCGAGTTGCTGGTTCAGAAGGTTCATGAGACCACTCTTGAGGTGAATTTGAATGCTGTGGTAGCCAACTTGAATTACTATCGTGCCTTTATGAAGCCAGAGACAAAGCTTGTCTGCATGATTAAGGCTGACGGTTATGGAGCTGGAGCTGTTGAAATCGCAAAGACTTTGCAGGATCACCGTGTAGATTATCTGGCAGTGGCTGTTGCTGATGAAGGTGTAACCCTGCGCAAGAACGGAATCACCAGCAATATTATGATTATGAATCCGGAGATGACCGCCTTCAAGACCATGTTCGATTATGACCTGGAACCAGAGGTTTACTCATTCCGTTTGCTCGATGCACTGATTAAGGCTGCTGAGAAGGAGGGAGTAACAGGATTCCCTGTTCATATCAAGCTGGATACAGGAATGCACCGCATGGGCTTTGATCCGGAAAACGATATGGAGGAATTGATTGGCAAGCTGAAGCATCAGAATGCCATTATCCCTCGTTCTGTGTTCTCTCACTTCGTGGGAAGTGATGATGACAGCTTCGATGACTTCTCTGCCCATCAGTTTGAACTCTTCGATAAGGGAAGCAAACAGTTGCAGGCTGCCTTCGACCATAAGATCTTGCGTCATATCTGTAATTCTGCAGGTATCGAGCACTTCCCGGAGCGCCAGTTGGACATGTGCCGCCTAGGTCTTGGACTTTATGGAATCAACTCCCGCAACAATAAGACAATCAACTGCGTGAGCACCCTGAAGACTACCATCCTGCAGATGCACCATGTGAAGGCGGGAGATAGTGTAGGTTACAGTCGCAAGACCATTCTTGATAAGGATAGTGTGATTGCAGCCATTCCTATCGGTTATGCCGATGGCTTGAACCGCCGACTCGGCAATCGACATGCTTATTGCCTTGTCAACGGACAGAAGGCAGATTATGTAGGCAACATCTGTATGGACGTGGCGATGATAGATGTGACAGGCATCGACTGCAAGGAAGGTGATTCTGTGGAAATCTTCGGAGAGCATCTTCCTGTTCAGACGCTGAGCGATATTCTGGAAACTATTCCTTACGAAGTTCTGACAACCATCAGCAACCGAGTGAAGAGAGTTTATTATCAGGACTAGGAAGTGAAGAACGACGTTCAATTCGTCAATAAATCGTGCAAAAACGGATAAAAATCGATAAATCCCATCCGAAAAGCTCGGATGGGATTTTTTTTAAGTAATATTTTCCATCAAAACGTATTGAATATGAAGAAAAAAGTGTATCTTTGCAACCAACAAATCATCTAAAAACAGGTGGAGGTGCACTTTTGGTGTATTTTCTTAACTATTTAACAAATTCAAAAAGTAATAATGGAACAGGTATTTAGCTATATCATCAGTCTGGGTGCAAGCGTGATGATGCCTATCATCTTCACGGTTATAGGACTATGTATTGGCATGAAATTCGGAAAAGCGTTGAAATCGGGACTCTTCGTAGGTGTGGGTTTCGTGGGTTTGGGTGTGGTCACTGCTTTGTTGACTACTAATTTCAATGACCCGTTGAAGGCTATCTCCGACATCTATCACCTACAGTTGAACGTGTTTGACATGGGCTGGCCTGCAGCTGCTGCCGTTGCTTATAATACAGCAGTGGGTGCTCTGATTATCCCAATCTGCTTGGGTGTAAACTTCCTGATGTTGATAACCAAGACCACCCGTACGGTGAACATCGATCTTTGGAACTACTGGCACTTTGCATTTATCGGTGCCGTGGCTTACTTCGTAATGGGTGAAAGTTTGCTTTGGGGATACTTTGCTGCCATCGTCTGCTATATGATAACATTGGTATGTGCAGACCTCACTGCAGAAAAGTTCCAGAAGTATTACGATTTGGATGGTATCTCTATTCCGCAGCCATTCTGCCAGAGTTTCATGCCATTCGCAATCGTTTTCAATAAATTCTTCGATATGATTCCGGGCTTCTCTAAGCTCGACATCGATGCAGAGGGACTGAAGAAGAAGTTCGGTGTGCTCGGCGAGCCACTGGTACTCGGTGTTATCGTAGGTGCTCTGATAGGTTGGGCAGCCCAGCTCGATATCAAGAAGATTCTCTTCCTGGGTGTAACGATGGGTGCTGTGATGGAGCTGATTCCTCGTATTACAGCCCTGTTTATCGATGGTTTGAAGCCTATCTCTGAGAAGACACAGGAGTTGGTGAAGACCAAGTTTAACGGCAAGAAGGTTCATATCGGTATGAGTCCTGCCCTGGTTATCGGTCATCCTACTACCCTGGTAGCATCTGTGATTCTGATTCCGGTTATCCTTGCTATCGCAGTCTTCCTGCCAGGCAACCAGTTCTTGCCTTTGGCATCGTTGGCAGGTATGTTCTACCTCTTCCCAATGATTCTGCCATTTACAAGAGGTAATGTGGTGAAGACGCTTATCATCGGTCTGGTAACCCTCGTCATCGGTCTCTACTTCGTTACCGATATGGCACCAGACTTTACGCTGGCAGCCAACCAGGTTTATGCAGCTACAGGCGATAATGCCGCTCATATCCCTGACGGATTCTCAGGCGGTGCACTCGATTTCGCATCCTCTCTCTTCGGATGGGTTATCTATCGCGGTGTGAAGCTTTCATACGTAGGTATGGGTGTTCTCGCACTCATCACAGTAGCCATGATGGTTATCAACCGTCAGCGCATCGTGAAGGAGGAAAAAAAGTAAAAAGGTAAAAGGGTAAAAAGGTAAAAAGAACCTTAACCCCTTCCTCCCTCTTTGCACCCCCGTTCCCAGCGATTCTATCGCTGGTCCCCTAAAGATAAAATATCAATAATAAACAAGATAACAATGAAGAAATTAACATTAATATTAGCAGCAATGGTATTAACAGCAAGTCAGGCTTTTGGCCAGTGTGGAAAATGTGGTTATGAAGTGAAGGCAGAAAATGCCTATACTAACTACAACGTTCGTTATGCAAGCAATCCGATGGATGCAAAGCACTATACAACAGACCGTCTTCGCGGTGAGTTCGCTATCGAGAAGGTGTTCGCTCCAGGCGAGGTAAACTGGACATACACCCTGTTCGACCGCTTCCTCATCGGTGGTGCTGAGCCGACAACCGCTCCTCTGAAGCTGACTTCTATCGCTCCTCTCTATACAGACAAGCCAAACGATCAGAAGAATCTGCTCGACAACCGCGAACTGGGTATCATCAACATCGGTGGCGAGGGTACTGTTACCGTTGACGGCAAGAAGTATACACTCGGTTTCCAGGAGGCTCTCTACGTAGGTCGTGGTGCCAAGAACATCGAGGTAAGCAGCAAGGATGCAGCTAAGCCAGCTAAGTTCTATATGAACAGCGCTTGTGCTCATCAGACATATCCTACCAAGAAGGTTACCCTGAAAGATGCCAACAACATCAAGGCTGGTAGCCTGAAAGAGAGCAACGACCGCGTAATCCACCAGTTGATTATCGACGGTGTAGCCGGTGTTCGTACCTGCCAGTTGCAGATGGGTGTTACTGAGTTGAAGGAGGGTTCTGTATGGAACACCATGCCAGCTCATACTCACCTCCGCCGTATGGAGACTTACCTCTATTATAATGTACCAGAGGGTCAGAAGATTCTCCACGTAATGGGTGAGCCACAGGAGACACGTCCTATCTGGTTGAACAATGAGCAGGCTGTGATTTCTCCAGAGTGGTCTATCCACTGTGCAGCAGGTACCAGCAACTATACCTTTATCTGGGGTATGGCAGGTGAAAACCTTATCTATAACGATATGCAGGTAGTGAAGATTCCTACATTGGAATAATAGAGTGAGAAATATTGGCATAACCTGGCTTGAAGATACAAGCCAGGCTTTGCCGTCTAATAACTGGAATAAATAATAAATATAAAAATAACGCTTAAAAACTTAGACAAATGAGTCCTATTTCAACGAGTAAAATGTCCAACTTCCGTTGGGTTATCTGTGCGTTGCTTTTCATTGCTACCACAGTCAATTACATGGACCGTCAGGTTCTGTCATTAACATGGAAAGACTTCATCGCTCCAGAATTCCACTGGACTGATGACGACTACGGTACGATTACTGGTCTTTTCTCTATCTTCTATGCCATCGCTAACCTCTTTGCTGGTAAGTTCGTGGATTGGATGGGTACCAAGAAAGGTTATCTTATCGCCATCTTCGTATGGTCAACAGGTGCCGTTATGCATGCAGGTTGCGGTTGGGTTGCTATGCAGATAGAGGGTTATGACTCTATCGAGGCACTCCGCATGGTACAGGCTGGTAGCGATGCAGCTGTTGCTATCGCCACCATCAGCGTATGGTTGTTCCTCTCTTGCCGTTTAATCCTTGCTGTGGGTGAGGCTGGAAACTTCCCTGCTGCTATCAAGGTAACGGCAGAGTACTTCCCAAAGAAGGACCGTGCATTCTCTACTGCCATCTTCAATAGTGGTGCATCTGTAGGTGCCTTGGCAGCTCCAGCTACTATTCCATTGTTGGCTCGCAGCATGGGCTGGGAGTGGGCCTTCATCATCATCGGTGTGCTCGGTTATGTATGGATGGGCCTCTGGATGTGGCTTTATGAGAAGCCATCAAAGAGTAAGCATGTGAACAAGGCAGAGCTTACTTACATTGAACAGGATGAAGATCTCGATAAGGTTGAGACTGAGAATGCTGAGGCTGCTGAGACTACTGAAGAGGAGAAGACCATCGGCTTCCTCAAGTGTTTCAGCTATCGTCAGACATGGTCTTTCATCACAGGTAAGTTCTTGACTGATGGTGTATGGTGGTTCTTCCTTTTCTGGGCTCCAGCTTACTTCTCTGATCAGTATGGTTACTCTTCTGACTCTGGTATGGGTATTGCCCTCATCTTCACTCTCTATGCGATTGTAACCGTATTGAGTATCTGTGGTGGTTACTTGCCAACCTATTTTGTGGATAAGAAGGGTATGAATCCATATATTGGTAGAATGCGTGCGATGCTGATTTTCGCCTGCTTCCCATTGCTCGGTCTGATTGCTCAGCCTATGGGTGCGTACAGTGCATGGTGGCCAGCTATCATCATCGGTTTGCTCGGTGCGGGTCATCAGGCTTGGTCTGCCAACCTCTATTCTACCATTGGTGATATGTTCCCTAAGTCAACTGTGGCTACCATCACTGGTATTGGTGCAATGGCTGGTGGTATCGGTTCTTTCCTTATCAACAAGGGTTCTGGTATGCTCTTCACCTACGCAGAGGGTCAGGGTTCTGCCTTCAGCTTCATGGGATTTGACGGCAAGCCTGGTGGTTATATGATTATATTCTGCATCTGCGCAGTGGCTTATCTCGTGGGTTGGTGCATTATGAAGGCATTGGTGCCTAAGTACAAGCCTATCGTCGTAGAGTAAATGATTAATTAATAATTGATATTTCTGTTATTCAATTATTTGATGATAAAGAAAAAGCGCATCAGCTAAACAAAATGCTGATGCGCTTTTTGCGATATAACCCTTTGTGGTTCCTTTTATCCTTTAGCTTTTTTACCTTTTTACCCTTAAATAAATCCTTGCTGTTTGAGGGCATCCAGGAATCCTACGCTCATCGCTTTACAGTCTTTCTTGGTATAGCGGATGTCTGTGAAAACTTGGGCGAGAGTCTCTACATTGTTGATGCGGACAAATTCCTTGTTCTCTTCCAGAGATTCCTTTTCTGAATAGAAATCATCTATTTTTTCTGGAGTGTAATCTTCAAAGGTCTCATTGTGAACGATGCTGCGTAATGGCAGACGGTCGGTTTGTGCAGGATTTTCATCTGGCCAACCGATGGTTAATGTAGCTACAGGCATTACGAGCTTAGGAAGCTTCAAGGTATCAATAATCATCTTTGGCATATAGACCGTTGTACCTAGAAAGCAAGTACCCAATCCTGCCTCTTCTGCCAGATTGGTAAATGTCTGGGTGAAGAGAAGAGCATCTGTGGCTGCATTCATGAAGGAGAGAATGTTATCGTAGCCAGGAGTTCCCTTGCGGTTCTCTGCCCATAGGGTGGTGCGACGATAATCGGCACAGATGGTGAGTACAACGGGAGCACCTGTCACCATCGGCTGGTTGAAATGAGCTGGAGCCAATGCCTTCTTGCCTTCCTCGCTACGGGTAATGACAATGCTGTAAAGCTGAAGATTACCCATGGTTGGGGTACGCATTGCATCTTCCAGCAATTGATTCAGAAGTTCGTCAGAAACTTCCTTCGTTGAATATTTTCTAATGCTTGTTCTGTTCTTGATTGATGTCATAACTTTCCTATTTATGTTATTATACCTTATTATATATAGTAGCTCCGTGTTGTTTTAGAGCCCTATTTTGATGCAAAGTTAGTGAAAGTTTTCCTAAATGGTACATATCTTTTATATTTTTAGTGAAATATATGGTAAAACGTTTCATATTTTAGAAATAAAATCTTAATTTTGCACCATAATATTAAACGTTTGATAGAATGAATAAAGAAAATACAAATTTTGAAGAGGCTACAAAGGTCTTGCTAGATGAGTTGAAAAACAATTTAGCTGCTCTTCATAAACAATATGAAGTGCGTCCGGCTGAATGGAGTAAGATGCATGATCAGCTGTTGAAAGTAGTTTCTGAGGAAACTCAAATTCCTTATGTACCTGAAGAGGTTGTAGAAGTGCGTCCAAGAGAATTGGAATGTGATGTCGTAAGATATCAGAATAATAAGGAAAAGTGGGTGGCTCTTGTTGGATTGCTCAATGGACATCCTTATGAAATCTTCACCGGCTTGCAGGATGAGGATGAAGGAATCATGCTCCCTAAGTCTGTTACTAAGGGTAAAATCGTCAAAACCGTTCTTGAGGATGGTGTGAAGCGTTATGACTTCCAGTTTGTCAACAAGCGTGGTTATAAGATGATTATTGAAGGTCTTAGTGAGAAGTTCAACCCTGAATACTGGAATTATGCTAAGTTGATTTCTGGTGTATTGCGTTATCGAATGCCTATTGAGCATGTAATCAAGCTTGTGAATCAGCTTCAGCTTACCTCGGATAGTATCAATACCTGGAAGAAAGGTGTAGAGAAAGCCCTCAAGAGATATCTCAATGATGGGAGTGCCTTTGATAGGGGTGACGACGACATGGAGGAAGAGGCTTAATACTGAGGTCTATTGAATCAGAAGACTAAACTATTTATGAAATTAAACTATGTCTGTTAGTAGTAGGATTTATTTGAAGAATGCTCGTTTTCATGCTTATCATGGCGTGTTGCCGCAGGAGAGAACTGTCGGCAACAACTATGTGGTGAATCTAGTCGTAGATTATGATTTCACTGATGCCATGGAAACGGATGAACTGTCTGCTACCATTAATTATGCAGAATTGTATGAAATCATCAAAGAGGAGATGGCTATACCAAGTAAGCTGCTGGAACATGTAGCGGGAAGAATCGGTAAAAGACTCTTTTCTGAATTTTCCGCTATTCGTCAAATGCAACTGGCTATTACTAAAGAGAATCCTCCTTTTGGAGCTGATTGTGACGGTGCAGGAGTTGAAGTTGTATTAACAAATGATAAAACTTACTAGTTAGTTTAGGTTTTCTGATAATAAAGTAGTAATTTTGCAAAGTCATCAGAAAGTATGTATAAAAAAATAACACTGATATGGGTGGTATTGTGGATGTTGACAATGACTTCGTTTGCTGCCAATAGAAACTTTACACTTGTGATAGATGCAGGACATGGTGGTCATGATGCGGGTGCGCGTGGAGCTATTTCCATGGAAAAGAATATCAATCTGTCTGTGGCGTTACAATTCGGCAGATATGTAGAGAAGTATATGCCAGAGGTAAGAGTGATTTATACACGTAAAACAGATAAGTTTGTCTCTTTGATAGAACGTGCCAATATAGCTAATCGTGCCAATGCAGACCTTTTCATCTCTGTGCATACCAATGCTTTGCCTGCAGGTAAGATAGCACGTGGATTTGAAACCTATACGCTCGGTATGCACCGTGCCAAGGATAATCTTGATGTGGCTATGCGGGAGAACTCTGTAATTTCGATGGAGAAGGACTATAAGCAGACTTATCAGGGATTCGACCCGAAATCTTCGGAGAGTTATATCATCTTCGAATTCATTCAGGGCAAGAATATGGAGCGCAGTGTAGAGTTGGCAAGAATGATTCAGCGTAAGGTTTGCGATAATGCCAATCGTCCTGACAAGGGGGTGCATCAGGCAGGTTTCCTGGTGTTGCGTGAAACATCTATGCCAAGTTGCTTGATTGAGTTGGGATTCATCACAACGCCTGATGAGGAAAGAATTCTCAATAATTCTGATCGTGTTAATGATATAGCGAAATCCATTTATGATGGTTTTGCTCAATATCGAAATAAATATGATAAGAGGGTCACTGTACCTTATCGCCCATTACAATCTGGTGATGTAGAGGAATTGAAGGAGCAAGAATCTCAACATCAAGTTGAACCTCAGAGAAAAAATGAAGCTCAGAAGAAGGTAGAAGTTCTGAAAAAAACAGAAGCTCTAAAGAGAACTGAACCTCAAAAAAAGGCTGAAGTTCAGAAAAGAGTAGTAGCTCAGAAAAAGCCAGAGCCAAAGGATGCTCCTGTTTTCAAGCTTCAAATCTTCGTGAGTGACCGAATCCTGCGCAAGGGAGATGCCCATTTCAAGGGCGAGACTGATTATGAATCATTCAGGGAAGGTAATCTGGTGAAGTATACCATGGGGGCCTCTTCAAATTATAATGAGATATATCGTTTGCGTAAGAGTTTGCAGGAAAAATTCCCTGAGGCTTTCATCATCGCTTTCAAAAATGGACAAAAGTATGATGTAAATCAGGCGATACGTGAATTTAAGCAGAATAAAAATAGATAAAAATGAAACTGACAAAGGAAATAAAGATAGCGCTGGTTGCTGTTGTAGGTATTTTGATTATGTATTTCGGAATTAACTTTCTGAAAGGCATCAATCTGTTTTCTACCAACAATGCCTATTATATGACGTTTGATAACATCCAGGGATTGGGCGCTTCTACGCCTATCTATGCGGATGGTTACAAGGTGGGTACTGTGGATGCCATCAGTTACGACTACAAGGAAAACGGACCTATCAGAGTGACGGCTGATATTGTCAAGGATCTGAGGATTCCGGCTGGTAGTCAGGCTGAGATTTCTAAAGATATGATGGGCAACCTTCAGGTGAACCTGCTCCTGGCTAATAATCCACGTGAGCGTATTGAACCAGGTGGAACTATTCCAGGCTCTATAAATGCAGGTATCATGGGAAAGGCTGAGCAGCTTATTCCTGTTATGGAAAAGATGTTGCCTAAGCTCGATTCTATCTTGACCAGTGTGAATGCTCTTCTGGCAGACCCTGCTTTGGCAGCTACACTTCATAACGCTGAGACCATTACCAGCAACTTGACAGTTTCTACTCGAGAGTTGAATACCTTGATGGCTGGTTTGAACAAGCAGGTGCCTGGTATGATTGGTAAGGCGAATGGCGTGCTCGATAATACCCATAAATTGACAGCCAATTTGGCTGCTTTAGATGTACAGGGGACATTGAACAAGGTGAATGCTACCTTGGAAAATGCACAGCAGTTTACTGAGAAGTTGAATAGCAATAAGGGTACTCTCGGTTTGTTGATAAATGATACCCAACTTTATGAGAATTTGAACTCAACCATGGGGCATGCAGATTCATTGATGATAGATCTGAAGGCGCATCCTAAGCGCTATGTGCATTTCTCAATATTTGGAAAAAAAGATAAGTAAACTTGATTTTACTTATATAAATATTATCTAAATAACAAAATAGATGTTTCACGCCCCGATATAACTGCCAAACTGTTTGTTTGTTAGCTATTTCGGGGGTGTTACATAAATGTTTCACTGCAAGAATATTAACGATTGTGGATAACTCTGTAAAATGCAGAGCATCAACTGGTTACATTTAATGTATTAAAATTAATTAAATGGGGAGATTTGCTGTTCTCCTTTTTTTTTCTTAATTTTGCAACTGGTTTCGCATCTTTAGTGGTGTGAACACAATCAATATCTAAAAAATAATTAATATAAAATAGTCAATGTTAGCAAGTCCGAAAGCGCTTTGGGATAATAGTCTTTTGCTTATAAAGGATAATGTGTCAGAGCAGCAATATAATACATGGTTTAAGCCAATAGTCTTTGAGTCGTACAAGCCATCGACAAAGACTTTGTTGGTGCAAGTTCCAAGTCCGTTTGTTTACGAATACTTGGAACAGAACTATGTTGGCTTGTTGAGTAAGGTGTTACATCGCAATTTTGGTGATGGAATCCGACTCACTTATCGTGTTGTTACCGATAAGGAACATAAGATTGCACAAGATTTAGAGGCTGATCCTGCTGACGAAGAGGTTGCTGAGCGCAACAGAAAAGCGAAGCAGGCTCAAGCCCAAGGTGTCGTTCCTGAGGCTCTTCAGCAGGATGACATTGATACCCAGCTCGATCCTAAGCTTACATTCAATAATTATGTAGAGGGTGAGAGCAATAAGTTGCCTCGTTCTGTGGGATTGTCTATTGCTGAGCATCCTAATACCACTCAGTTCAACCCTATGTTCATTTATGGTCCATCGGGAAGTGGTAAGACGCATTTGGTGAATGCTATCGGTTTGAAGGCAAAGCAGATATATCCTCAGAAGCGTGTGCTTTATGTCAGTGCCCGTCTTTTCCAGACTCAGTATACGGATGCTATCTTGCATAATTCCAGCAATGATTTCATCAATTTCTATCAGTCTATTGATATTCTGATAGTGGATGATATTCAGGATTGGGCAGGAAAGGCTAAGACATTGAACACTTTCTTCCATATTTTCAATCATCTTTTCCGCAACGGAAAGCGCATTATCTTGGCGAGCGACCGTCCACCGGTGGAGTTGAAGGATATGCCAGACCGCTTGATTACCCGTTTCTCCTGTGGCTTGGTATGTGAGCTTGAAAAGCCAAATGTGGAGCTGTGTGAAGATATTGTCAGCAACAAGGTTCGTCGCGATGGTTTGAAGATTCCTAATGATGTTGTGGCCTTTATTGCTCAGACCTGCAATGGAAGTGTGCGTGATTTGCAGGGTGCTATTAATGGTCTGTTGGCTTATAGCATCGTGTACAACAGTCATATTGATATCCGATTAGCTGAGCGTGTTATCAAGCGTGCTGTGAAGGTAGATGATAAACCACTCACAATTGATGACATCGTCGAGACCGTATGTAACCATTATAATGTAACTGTTACGGCTGTGAACAGTAAGAGCCGTAAGCGTGATTATGTGGTGGCACGACAGGTAACTATGTATTTGGCGCAGAAATTTACCAAGATGCCTGCTTCACGCATCGGCAAACTCGTTGGTAATCGCGATCATAGCACAGTTATCCACAGTTGTTCCAAGGTTGAAGAACGATTGAAGGTTGATGCTGCATTCAATGATGAAATCAATAGTATTGAGAACGGATTGAAGATAAAAAAAGGTTAGAAATGCACGGAACCTTGGTATAGTGGTTCTGTTTATATAAATGAAATAAAAGGAAGTCGAGCTTTTTGTATATGCTCAGGCTTCCTTTTCCTGTTTATTTACTTTGAACTTTAAGCTTTATGATTAGTTTTCTTTTTGCTCTTTTTTCATCATCTTTTTCCATTTGAAATATCCGGCTACGGCGATGATGACGTAGAGACCATAGAGCCCAGCCTTGAATGGGATACCTTTTACTATATAGAGATAGCAGCAAACGGCATCTACAAGAATCCAGAAGAACCATTGTTCTATGTATTTCCGTGCCAAGGCCCACAGACCCACAAAGCTCAGGGCATTGGTGAAGCTATCCTGCAATGGTACCGTGGAGTTGGTAAAGGTAATCAGAATATAATAGGTGATTCCCCATGCTGCCAGAAAGAAAATAGCGGTAGGGAGATAGAGCGATTTTTTCATATAAGTGATAGGAAGCTCTTCTTTTTCCGTCTGATTGTGTTTCTTGCCGAATTTCCAAACAGCATAGCCATAGACGGCTGCCACCGTATAATATACTGCCATACCCGCATCGCCATAAAGACCATGGCTCCAGTATAGCCAGACATCCAGAGCCGGCATGATGATGCCCACTGCCCAAAGCCAGATGCTGGCACGGTACTCCAGCAAGATGTAAATCAAGCCGAGTACCGTGGTAAAGATGTCTAAACCATGTGATGCAATATAATCCATCATAATGTTTTAGTTTTTGAATCTACTTTCTAGAAACCGTGATAATTAGAACTTCAATGTTACATGTCCCATTACAGTGGTGCCTGCCATAGGAATATAGCTGATGGCACTGAGGCGGTGATCCTGAGTGTAACCGGCACTCTGACTTACCGCATTGTACCATACGGAACCGCTCGCTGCGTAATGACGGTTGAAGATATTGTTGATATCAAAACCGAAAACCATCTGCTTGATTCCCAGTTTCTTAGCTACATTTGTCTGATAGTTGAGACTCAGGTCGCTCTGTGAATAGCAAGGCAATGAACGGTCTTTGCTCTCAGAATTGTCGAGATACTGACTGCTTACGAAGTTGGTGTGCCAGGTTGCTGAGAATCCGGCATAGTGCAGGTCGATGAAACCATTCAGAATAGCTGATGGAGAATATGACAAGGTTGAATTGTCGTAGTGTATCTTCAAAGCATCACCATCCCAATTATCTACATACTCATCGAAATCCTTAATTTTGTTCTTGCTCAAAGCAGCATTTCCCTCCAATGACAACCATGACAATGGTGCCCAACCGGCAGTCAACTCAACGCCCATGCGATAAGAATCCTTGATATTGGTAGTCAATGGCTCACCGATTTCGCTCAACTGTCCGGTTTGAGCAAGCTGGTTGTCGTAATCCATGTAGTAGAAGTTGGCACCTGCATGCCAGTTGCTTCCCTCATACTGATAACCGAATTCCACATCGAGTAACTTCTCCTGTTTAGGGAAAGGATAGTTGAGGTTGTCGGTATAGTTGTTGCGCTCCGGCTCACGGTTGCTGTAAGCTACGGAAGCGTAAGCCTTATGACCGTCCTTGTTGAAGCTGATACCAGCCTTAGGATTGAAGAAATTGAATTTCTCGTCGATGTTCAGTTCCTGATTCTTGTAGCTGCCGTCAGACTGTTTGATAAACTTATCGTTGATACCGTCGGTCTTGTATTCCACACGGCGGTATTGCAGGTCTGCGAATGCATTCCAGTAGTCTGCAAAGCGATAGCTTGCCTTGATGAAGGCGCTGTAGTCGTATTTGTGGGCATCAGAATCATAGTACTTATACTTGCCGTTGCTGCCGAGGAACTGCTTCTCTGCGTCCTGATTGGCGATATAGGTAAGGTAACCCCAGTGGTTGCCACGGAACTGCTGGAGGTTCAAGCCGTCGATTACGTCCCAGTGTTCATCCTTGTAGTTGGTGTTATATACCATGCCGTAGGTGTTCTGGGTCAATCCCTTCTTGCGGATGAAGTCAGATTTCTTAACCTTGTTGCCCTCTGCATCCTTATAGATGAGTCCAAATTTCTCAAACTTGGCGTTGTTCTTGAACTCCTTGTAGTAGCCGTAGCCATAGGTATAGTGCAAGGCGATGTTGTGGCTCCAGTGGCTGTTAGGAGTCCAGGCTGCAGAGAGAATATTGTGGTTCTGATAGAAATTATCCGTAGTTTTCTCCCATTTGTTGCCGTTTCTGAGGGTATATGGCTTGATGGTATAATCGCCCTTTCCATTGCGCACCAAATCGCCAGTCAGGACATTGAATTTCCCCAGTCCAGCCTCGTACATATCCTTGTATGTGCGGATTCCATCATCCATCGATGTGAAGTTGGTATTGTAGTCGCCTCCCAACACGCCATTCCATGCCTGTCCGGTCTTCTCGAAGTTGCCGATGTTCTTATAGCTGATCTTGAAGTTATCTCCTAACCAAGTCAGTCCACCATAGTAAGAGCCGGATCTGCCGTCTGTTCCGTCGATATAGCCATCTGTGGCAGTCTCGTGATAAGCACCGTCAAAAACCAGGTGGTTGCCCATCAGTCCGGTAGAGAAGCTGACGCCCGTATTGTAAGTGTTGTAAGTGCCGTAAGAACCAGTTACTTCTGCCATAGGAGTGAGCGAAGGAGCAGCTGTAGCCATAGAGATGCTGCCGCCGAAAGCACCATCGCCGTTGGTAGAAGAACCTACGCCACGCTGCACCTGAACACTGCCCAGGAGCGAAGCATAACTGTTCATGTTAGCCCAGAAAACGGTCTGGTCTTCAGGAGAATTGAGAGCCACGCCATCAAGTGTCACGTTGATGCGGCTACCGGCAGCACCACGGATACGCATATAGGTAGTACCCGTACCGATACCATTTTCTCCCCAAGCCAGGATACCTGGTGTGCGAGAAAGGAGGAAAGGCAATTCCTTACCTGTAGAGGAAAATTGTTGGAGTTCTGATTTCTTGATGTTGGCAATGGCGTATGGAGCCTCTTTTGTGGCACGTACGCCTTTTACGATTACTTCATTCAAATGTTGCACCTTCAAGGTGTCGATTTTTGTCTGTGCCAGTGCAGCTTGGCTTGCCAAAGAGCAAAATGCTACACCGAGTGTGATCCCGTTGAATCTTTTCATTTATTTAAATTAAAACCTTTATATAAGGGGCATTCGTGTAAAGCTACCCCTTCGTCAGCGCTCTGCTAACTGGATGCAAAGTTAGCAATAATAACCGAAAGCGCAAAATTTTCGTAAGTTTTTTCAAGGTTTCAGTCTTTATATCATTCTTTTTTATTATATTTGCAGCTGTAATTGTATTGAACCTAAATAAAACGAAGATATGGTCAAGAATATTTGTCGTCTATACCTTTGGGTCTTCTTTTTGGGGACTATGCTAGCATTCTCTTCGTGTCAGAATGAGCAGCAGAAGAATCTGCTCAGCGAGGATGCTATCAATGGTTCTGTGTCCGAAATTTATTCCAATGCCGTAGCGCCCCTATATGATTATATGGATAAGGACAGCCTGGAAACTTCTGATGCCGACCCGCTTTATCATATTTGGGATAATATCTATCAGGGTATTTCTCTTGCCAATCATTCCCTTGATTTCATTGATGCCAACGCCTCACTGATTACTGCCGACCAGAAGGACCGGTTGAAGGCTGAGGTGCGAGCCATCAGAGCCTTGCTTTATTATGAGGCGATGGATCTGTTTGGGCGGATTCCGGTGGTTTTGTCTTCGGAAGAATCTGCTATTTATGCCTCTGCAAAGTCAGATTCCACAGCTTCCTTTACAGATATCTATCTTTCTGCTCAAAGTGAGAGGAGTGAGGTCTTTCAGTTTATTTTCAGTGAGTTACAGCAGGTTTTGCCTTATCTCTCCGCTCAGCATAGCGGTAAGGAGGGCAGATTTTCCGGTCGCATCACGAAGCCGGTGGTCAACTATCTGCTGGCAAAGATGGCTTTGAATGCAGAAATTTATACTTTTGATGATTGGACCAAGGGTTATAAGAAGCGTCCAAAGGGTCGTAATATTGATTTTATGGTTCAGACAGCCGATGGTGCCTCCCTGCTGAATGACCTCAAGGCGAGCGAGAATCGCAGCAAGAAGCTGAATGCGTGGGAAACCTGTATTTACTATTGTGATGCTCTGGCTGCTGAGGGATATTCCTTGGACGAGGATGTGATATTCTGCAGTACCGACAGCCGTACAGCGCTTCCTAGCCGTACCGGCACCCCAGTTGCGCGTTTCCAGTTCCGTTATACGGATGTTTTGCTGATGAAGTCAGAGGCAAATATCCGTAATGGTGAGGATGGCAGAACCGAACTGAATATGGTTCGCGCCCGCCAAGGCAAGCCTGCCCATAGGGCTACGCTCAATCGTATCCTCGAAGAGCGTCTTGACGTATTGTCAAGAGAAGATATTCATCGTCAGGACCTTATCCGCTTTGGTATGTTTACTGATGCCTTCAATCTCTATCCATATCTTAAAGGCAAATCGTCCGGTTATATCACCGTTTTCCCGATTCCTCAGAAATGTATCGATTTAAATTCTAAGTTGGTACAGAATAAGGGATATGAACTAGAAGGCTCATCTGCTTATAAAACAATGCGTTATGACTAATGGTGAGTGAAACGCCGTGTGGTTGGAATAGCATTTTTTATAAATCTAGCAACGCAGCGTTTCACAGCGTCGCTAGATTTATTTTTTTTATTTCCTTTGGATAGCAAATTGGTTTACAACTGAATTTCCTGTAGAAATTACAACTGATAGAATTTGGTGAAAGCCTTCACGCAATATTCGTGGTCGATAACGCTACCGGTTTCGCGGCAACTGTGCATAGCGAGGATGGCATTGCCCATATCCACACCCTTCAATGGGATGGAAGAGGCGAGGATATTGCCCAAGGTGCTGCCACCTGCTACATCGCTGTGGTTTACGAAACGCTGGCATGGTACACCGGCTGCATCGCAGATGTTGGCGAAGATGGCTGCTGATACAGCATCGCTCGCATACTTCTGGGCTGCATTGAACTTGATGACCGGACCACCGCCCAACTTAGGATGATTCGTAGGGTCGAATTTTTCGCTATAGTTAGGATGCCAGGCATGCGCATTATCGGCTGAAATCATGAAGGCACGCTCTACTGCCTGATAATAAGCCTCTTCTGTATGGCTCTGTGCCAGGGCGATGCGCTGGAGCATATATGAAAGGAATGGACTTCCGGCTCCCTGTTTGGTCTGAGACCCCGTTTCTTCATTATCGAAGATGGCGAGAACCTGGGTGGTATCATTGGCATCTGCTGCAATCATCGCCTCTACACCAGCCCAGCACATAGACAGGTCGTCGAGTCTGCCTGAAGAGATAAACTCATCGTGTACACCGAAGGTGCAGGCTGGAGTGGCATCAGCCAGATAGAGATCGAAATCAAGAACATCCTCTTTCTGGATATTCAGTTCGTCGGTTATCACATTCATCAGGAGGTTACCCTTCTCCAGTTCATCATTGATGATGCCGAGGATAGGGAGTACATCCTTCTGCTTGCTCAACTTCACACCATCATTCACCTGACGGTTGAAGTGGATAGCGAGATTGCTGATCTGCAGCAATGGGCGCTTCACATGAAGAAGGAGCGTCTGGGGATTCATCGCATTCTCGCCCTTCACGATAACTCTACCTGCCAGGGTGAGCGGACGGTCGAACCAGGTTGACATGATAGGACCACCATAAACCTCGGTATTCAGTTTTACGATACCGCCCTCGCAAAGCATCTCAGCATTTGGCTTGATGCGGAAGGTAGGCGAATCGCAGTGGGCGCAGATCATGTGGAAACCGGCATCTGCCAAAGGCTTCTTTCCGATTTGGAAGGCGTAGATGGAAGAGTCGTTCTTGGTAACGAAGAACTTTTCACCCGCTTCAATCTTGCCCAAAGGCTCCTGTGGGTTCATACGGCGGAACCCGTTCTTCTCCAATTCCTCGGAGATATTCTTTACTGCCAGGAAATTCACTGGCGATGCGTCTAGAAAGGATAATAATCTTTTGATCATAGTCTATATCTTTATATTAATATCTTGCAAAGATAATAGATTTTTTTCATTTTATCTCATTATTCTATTTGTTTTTCATTTTTTTGTATTATCTTTGTCCCCAAATAAGATCAATGAATGAATTATGAAACGATATAAATCCTGTACTCTCATTATATTGCTGCTGTTGGCATCGGCTCTTCAGGCATATGCGCATATTTCCAGAAATATGTTCATGCTTTCCAATCTCAATGCTGACAATGGTCTTTCCAGCCCTCGAGTTTATTCTATTGTCGAGGCAGAGGATGGTGCCATGTGGATAAGTACTAAGCGTGGAGTTGACCGATATAATGGGCAACAAGTAACCAATTATACTTTATACACAGAGATGCCGTATAGTGATGCTAGTGGTAGATGTATTAAACTGACTAAGGATGCGCAACATCTGATTTACGCCTACGACAACAAGGGAAAGGTGTATATATATGATAAGAGGAAAGATGCATTTGTCTTGAAATGTAATCTTCAGAAAATTTTAGGTGGAAGTATCGTGTTGAACGAACTGTTGGTAGACGAAAAGGGCAATTTCTGGTTAGCTATGGATAGAGGCATTTATTGCTTGTCAGCAGCTACTGATGGAAAGGAGATAGTTCGGGAGACAGCTAAGGGTAGGTTTGTATTGAAAAATACCTATATTAATCATATCCAATTTATAGGTCAGAAACTCTTGATAGGAACATTTAAAGATGTTTATTGCTATTCGATGTCTGCCCGGAAGTTAGAAAAGAAGATTAGTGGCAGTTCTGTAGTATCCTCTTATCATGATATTGTGGGACATCGTATCTGGCTGGGTACTTTTCACGAAGGAGTTAAAGTGGTGGATGATCGTACTTGGAAGCTGATAAAATCTGCTGATTTCCAATCTTTGCAAAACATTCCTAAAATTCCCGTACGTTCAATCATTTTATATGATAAGCAGACTCTTCTGATGGCTGTAGATGGAGCAGGAATATATGCTTATGACAGTTCGAATAAACAAACCAGACTCTTGCTTGATACAGATGGACGTCCGGGTAACGTGCTGAATGGTAATGGATTATATACCTTGTGCTGCGATCGCTTTGGCGATTTATGGACAGGCTCTTACTCGGGAGGAGTAGATTTGGCAATACCGATGAAACATACATTGGAATATATCACACATGAATATCTCAACAATCAATCACTGATAGATAATTGTGTGAACGATGTTTTCCAAAGCCGTGATGGGAAAATATGGTATGCCACAGATAAAGGAGTAAGTGTTTATGATGCGCAGACTCGTCTTTGGCATCATGGATTATATAATAAAGTGGCGCTTACGATTTGTCAGACTGTAGACGGCAGAATTCTGGTTGGTACCTATGGTAATGGCGTATATCAGGTTCATGCTGATGGCACTAGTATGCCTGCTTATTCTGTGGAAACAGGAATGTTGAAGAGTGATTACGTATTCAGTCTTTTTACTGATAGCGATGGTAATATTTGGGTGGGATGTTTGGATGGAGATATGGCTTGTTTCCCTTCAGATAAATATAATTTGAATGGAACGGGAAAGTCGGTATTCTATCTGCCTGTCAACGAAGTGCAATGCATCACGGAATCACTGGATAAGCGTTTTATTGCTGTAGGAACTTCGCATGGAGGCTATTTGATTGATAAGCGTGAACCTTTGCATCCTCGTCGTTTCTTTTATCCTGAACAGTATCCCGGTAAAGACATTAATTTGTTTGTCAACAGTATGTCTTTTCAGGATTCCCGTCATATCTGGATTGGAACGGATGGAGGAGGACTCTATGATTATGATTTCCTGACAAAGAAGTTTAAGCGTTATACTAATCAGGACGCTTTGCCTTCTAATACTGTTTATGGACTTATAAAAGGTATTAATGGCAATTTGTGGATAAGTACGGATAAAGGATTGGCGTTCATGAAACAGGGGAAGATAGTAAACCTCAACATCTTTAAGGGAATGGAACGTGAGTATAACCGAATGTCTGTTGCGTGTACTTCAGATGGCAGGGTGCTTTTTGGCAGCAACGATGGAGTTGTCGCTTTGACTCCTATGTTTGCCAAAGGTTTGAATTATGCCGCTCCACTTCGTATTCATAGTGTTGAGGTTGAAGGTGTCGAACGTTCCGATTACTGGAATGAATGTCTCTTTGAAATGTTGAAGGAAGGCAAATTGAAACTTAGCCATAATGAGAATACGCTGGTTGTTTCTTTCGAGAGTATCAATTATCAATACCAATATGATATTCAATATCAATATTATTTGGAAGGATACGACCGTAATTGGAGTAAACCATCTTCTAATCAGTTGGCACGATTTGTAAATTTGCCTTCGGGCAGCTATGTGCTTCATGTAAAGGCTATCTGCAGAAGTAATGGTAGAGAATTGGGAGAAACAACTTTGGAGATTCATATAGCCCAGCCTTGGTGGAATACCTGGTGGGCATGGATTATCTATCTCTGTATTTTTGCTGCCATCTTATATTTTGTCTGGCAGTATTACAAAGAGCGCTTACAGCGAAAGTATTATGATGAAAAAATCAATTTCTTCGTTAATACTGCCCATAACATACGTACTCCTTTGAGTCTCGTGTTGGCTCCTCTTGATAATCTGGCTAATGATTCCAGCTTGAGTGAGAAAAGTCGTGGATTCTTGGATATGGCGCATCGCAACGGCAACAAACTGTTGAAGATGGTTACAGAATTGCTTGACTTCCAAAAGGTAGAGCAGTCTGCCGAACAGGTTCGCCTGCAAGATATAGAATTGCCGATGCTTTTACGTGTGCAGTTGGAAAAGTTTGTATTGGCAGCTCAGGAGAAGCATATTCAACTGTGTATTGAAACGTGTCCGCAGCAACAGATTCATTCTGATGTCAAAATGATGGATCTGATATTGGAAAATCTTCTCTCGAATGCTATCAAATATACACCTCAAGGTGGAAAGGTTACGTTGTCGGCTTCTGTTGAAGGCAAGATGGCTATGATTCATGTATGTGATACAGGTATAGGTATTCCAAAGGCCGAAATTAAGAGTATCTTCAAGACCTTCTTCAGGGCTTCTAATGCGATAAATTCTCAGGAAATGGGAAGTGGATTAGGACTGATGCTTACACGAAAGCTTGTAGAGAAATTAGGAGGAAAGCTTAGTTTCGTAAGTGAGGAAGGAAAGGGTACTACTTTCTGTGTGAAGATGCCATTAGGTCATGTAACAGATTCTTCTGTCCGGCTTGTAGGAGAAAAGAAAAATGTTGCAACTGAATCTTCTTTAGCTGAAGATAAGCATGATGAAACTTGCCAGACTGTGTCTTCTGCGGTTCTGCAGGATGCTGATGTTTCAACGGATACACTTCTTTTTGTCGATGACAATGAAGATCTTCGCAAATATATCAGAATGACTTTTGGTGATTCTTATCAAGTAGTTGATGTGGAGAGTGCAGAGGCTGCCTTGAAATATTTGAAAGAGGGCGGGGTATGTGATATCGTTGTTTCTGATGTCATGATGCCGGGAATGCACGGAGATGAGTTCTGTCGCAGCATCAAGGAAAATAAGGAAACATCATGGCTGCCTGTTATCCTGCTGACTGCTAAGGCTGGTCGTGACTTTATGATAGAAGGACTCGGACTTGGTGCAGATGACTATATAGCCAAGCCATTCGATACTGCTATTCTTGCGAGCAAGGTTGCCAGTATTTTGAAGAATCGTCGCCGGTTGAGTCAGTATTATATGGACAGAAGCCTTGCTCTTGTTAGAGGAGAGGTTGCTTCTGGGTCTGCTTCTTCCGAGCAGATTGTGGGTTCTGATTCTTCCGATGAACACTTGGAACCTACTGGAGTTTCTGAAGAGAAAAAGGATGATACTGTCTTGAATAAGCAAGGCCAGACATTCGAAAATGTGGCAGAAACTGTTCTGGATCCGCAAGACCAGGCTTTTGTAGATAAAGCTACCCGTTTGGTGTTGACTCATCTGAGCGACACAGACTTTAATATCGACCGACTCTGTAGAGAGATGGCGATGAGCAGAACGCTTTTCTATGGTAGGCTGAAGACTCTTACGGGTCAAAGTCCGCAGAATTTTATGCGTTTGATACGTCTGGAGCAGGCTGCAATCTTCCTGAAACAGGGGGATAGTGTGCTGGATGTATCTGTGAAAGCCGGTTTTGTAAATGTGAAGTACTTTAGTACTGTATTTAAAAAGCACTTTGGAGTTTCTCCAAGTAAGTATCTGTAAATTAGAGTTTTAAATCCAAAGAAAAGGTTTCTGTTTAGACGATATGTCTGAATTGAAACCTTTTTTTGTTTGTTATCTAACCCTCTGAAAGTTCCTTTTCTTTATCTTTGCAGCCAGATTCTGTTACGTAAGTCAAACAGTTATTAAAAAAACGAAACAATAACAATATAAACATAAAAATGAAAAGGAACTTTTTGATATTTAGCCTCTTTTTAATAGGCGTCTTCACATGTCTCTCATGCGAAGCAAGTACGTTGCACTCATCCAGCAGTTCTGATGGCGTAGGCGAATCCATACCTACTGCCCAGCAATGGAATAAAGACGTTGTGGGGTGGAATCTTGGCAACGAATTTGAGTGTTCTGCTCCTGGACAGGATGGTGAGTCGATGCAGATTGGCAACCCTGATGGTTCTATCCATGCAGAGACAGCCTGGGGCAATCCCGTTGTTACCAAGAAGATGATACAAGCCGTGAAGAAGGCAGGTTTCAATGCCATCCGTATTCCAATCCGTTGGCAGTGCCACATTACCAACGCTCAGGCGATGAGCATCGACAAGGCTTGGATAGCTCGTATCAAGGAGGTAGTGGGCTGGTGTCTGGACAACGGTTTGAAGGTTATCATCAATGTGCATCATGAAAAATGGCTCGAAGGTCGTCCTACCTATCAATATAAGGAAGAAAACTGCCAGAAGCTTGCGCTCCTCTGGATGAATATCGCTTCTGAGTTTGCCAATTATGATTATCGTCTTGCTTTCGCAGGAACTAACGAAGTGCATATCAAAGATAACTGGGGCAAGCCTACTGCCGAGAACCTCGAAGTGCAGAATGCTTACAATCAGATATTCGTGGATATGGTTCGTGCCACAGGCGGCAACAATGCCAAGCGCCACCTCATCTTACAGACTTACGTTTGCAACCCTTGGTTTGGCATCGAGAATGGAGGTTTCATCATTCCGAAGGATGCCGAAGGCAATGGCAACAACTATATGAGTGTGGAATTCCACTACTATCAGCCATGGAGCTACGCCGGCGATTGCACCTACGATTACTGGGGTGATGCCTACAAGGATGCTGGCAAGATACCTGCAGACAACGAGAAGACGATGACGGATTTCTTCGACAAGGCGGTGAATACCTGGAGCAACAAAGGACTGGGTATCGTAATAGGAGAGTGGGGAGTAACCGATCACTATAAGTCAAACTCAGAGAAAGTGCATGAAAACATGACCTACTACTGTAAGTTCTTGACTACGGAGGCTCGCAAACGAGGCTTCTCTACTTTCGTTTGGGACAACAACCACTTCGGCAACGGCTCTGAGAAGTATGGCATCTTCGACCGTTTCAAGAGTATGAAGGTGAATGCTCCTTGGATTCTCGAAGGAATCTTTGGGAAAGAATAATGTTAAACTAAAAATAAAAACAAAATATCAATTATGAGAAAGAAAACTATGTTTCTCGGCCTGCTCGGTGCAGGTTTGATGTGGATGCCTGCTTCTGCCATTCTCGCTGCCCAGATGAACAATGCTGCGATGAGCGTTCAGCAGAACCAAGGCATCAAGGGTACAGTGGTGGATGCCACTGGCGAAACCTTGATTGGCGCTAGCGTGAAGGTGGCTGGTACAACCAACGGTGCCGTTACCGATATAGATGGTAACTTTACGTTGAACTGCAAGCCTGGAGCAACGCTCGAAGTGAGCTACATCGGTTACAAGACGATGACCGTGAAAGCTGCTAATGGCATGAAAATCACGATGCAAGAGGATGGTAAAGCCTTGAATGAGGTAGTTGTCACCGCCCTCGGTATCAAACGAGACCGCAAGGCTCTCGGCTATGGCTTGGAGGAAGTGAAGGGTGAGGAACTCACCAAGGCGAAGGAAACCAACGTCATCAACTCTCTTTCTGGTAAGGTGGCTGGTCTCGTTGTGCAGAACACCGCTGGCGGTGCTTCTGGTTCTACCCGCGTGCTTCTTCGTGGTAATACAGAAATGGCAGGCAATAACCAGCCTCTCTACGTGGTGGATGGTGTGCCTTTGGATAATACCAACTTTGGCAGTGCTGGTGAAGCTGGTGGTTATGACCTCGGTGATGGTATCTCTGCCATCAACCCTGACGACATCGAGACGATGACCGTATTGAAAGGTCCTGCTGCCTCTGCCCTCTATGGTAGCCGTGCTTCCCATGGTGTTATCTTGATTACGACCAAGAAGGCGGAGAAGGATAAGATTTCCGTGGAGTACAATGGTTCTTATACTATCGATACCCAGTTGGCTAAATGGGACGACATCCAGGAGATATATGGCGCTGGCTACAATGGCGAGCTTCCTAATGCGAGCACTTCTGGTACGAACTCAAGTTGGGGACCTAAGGCCGATGACTTCATGTTCAAGTATTTCGATGGTGAGGAGCGTCCTTTCCTGATGCACCCTAACAACGCCTCCGATTTCTTCCGCACAGGTTTCACTGCCCAGAACTCTGCCATCCTCTCAGTTAATTCCGGTAAGACGGGTATGCGTTTCTCTGTTACCGATATGCGCAACAAAGACATCCTGCCTAACACCAATATGAGTCGTGACAACTTCAACCTCCGTGTGAATACCTCAGCAGGTCCTATTGACTTCGACTTCACCGCCAACTATACTCGTGAGAAGGTAAAGAACCGTCCTGCCCTTGGTGACTCTCAGAGCAACGTGGGTAAGAACCTCATGACCCTGGCGGGTACCTACGACCAGGCTTGGTTGAAGCACTATGAGGATGCCGACGGCAACTACTCCAACTGGAATGGTAACGACCAGTATAACAAGAACCCATACTGGGATCTCTATAAGAACAGCAATACATCCGACAAGGACGTGTTCCGTTTTACGGGTAAGGCCATCTGGAACATCAACAAGCACCTCAAGTTGCAGGGTACCATCGGTACCGACATCAACAGCATGAACTTCGAGGACTTCATCGCCAAGACAACTCCAGGAACTCCTGCCGGAAAGCTTACCGACCAAATCTTCAACAACCGCACACTCAACGCCGAGATACTCGCCCTCTACAACAACTCATGGGGCGACTTCGATGTCAACGCTACCGCTGGTGGTAACATCTTCAAGGTGAACAACAAGACCACTACTAACGTCGGTCTCAACCAGCAGATGAATGGCGTCAAGAACATCATGAACTATCAGGAGCAGAATACTCGCGAGAGCATGTATAAGAAGCAGATCAGCTCTCTCTATGCCAGCGCGAGCCTCGGCTACAAGCATACTTACTATCTGGAGGGAACTCTCCGTGGAGATAAGTCTTCTACGCTCCCTTCAGGCAACAATACATATATATATCCTTCTGTATCTGGTAGCTTGGTATTCTCCGAGTTTATCAAGAACAAGAAGTTCATCAATTACGGTAAGATTCGCGCATCTTGGG